>ENA-OUPQ01000055-OUPQ01000055.1-human-gut-metagenome-genome-assembly--contig:-NODE-55-length-84183-cov-5.85573_pt1 | contig 84183 bp, 88 predicted proteins | sample MGYA00237946_ERZ548807 | MGnify/ENA primary metagenome ERZ548807 (study PRJEB26490, sample SAMN05194714) | human gut metagenome | biome: terrestrial biome; feature: human-associated habitat; material...
TGCCGCGTTTCTTATACCCTGCCAAGGGCTACGGGATTATTTCACTAACTCTCAATTTAGTTTGTCGCAAATACCCCAAAAACAATGAATTCCGTACAAAAAAGTTCCTAAACCAGGGATTTTTGTACGGAATTTCTTCATTTTGCCCGTTCAGCGAAAATAACAGCTTTTTACATGGCAAAATCTCATGTTTTTGTATTTTTTAGAAAAAATTGTCAGCAGTCCACGCCAAGCTTGCGCAGTTCCTCTTCCGCCTGCTCTTTGGTCAGGAAGTGGATGCCATGGATTCCCTGTTCTTCGGCGGCTTCGACGTTCTTCAAGGTATCATCCAGGAATACGCTCTCTTCTGCCTTCAATCCATAACGTTTCAAAAGCAATTGATAGATCTCCGGTTCCGGCTTGATCAGATGCTCCTTGTAAGACAGGATACCGCCCTCCATCTCCGGCAGGAAATTCAATGCCTCTGCACACTCTACCTCGGCCTTGTGGGAAAAATTAGACAGATAATACACATGGTATCCTTTTGCCTTTAATTCCTGCAGCCAGGGAATTGCATATGCTCTCGGAGTTACTATTCCGGCAATACTCGTAAATGCCTGATACAGCTCCTGCTCCAGCTGTGGCGCATCTTTTACAAACGCAGCCAGTACCTGTTCATCCGTCCAGGTACCGCGATCATACTCTGCCCATGCCGGATGCATCACGGATGCTTTGGCAATCTTTTGAATCATCTCCGCATCGAATCCTTTGTCTGCCAGAAATCCTTCCCAGCGATAATCAGTCAGTACATTTCCAATATCAAATATTATATTACGTATCATCTTATCCCGTCTCCTATCTGTTTGTACATTCTCTTGCATACACCATCTGCATCATTAATATCGGCCTCTTTATACCGTAGCAGCTGCCGCATCCAGTTCCATGATCTCCAGCAGCTTCTCCGCCGCCGGCGCCATAGGCATTTTCGTATTCCTTACAACACAGAACTGTCTCTTCGGTATCATTTTATTGAACCTGAGTTCAAAAAGCAGACCGGATTCCACATAATCTCTGGCGAAATCCCGCATCACACAACCCACACCAAGATTCCTCCTGACAAACTGTACGATCATATCACTGGTGGCCAATTCAAACTCCGGCTGTACATAGACGCCGTTGCCCGCAAGGAATTCATCCATATAACTTCTGCTGCTGGTATTTTTCTCCAGAAAAATAAGGGGCAGGCTCTCCAGTTCCTGAAAATCCAGCATTTTATTTTTATAACCAAAAAATCTTCTCCCTGCGACGAATACATCCTCGATCTCCCGCACGGGGATCATCTGAATATCCGGTCTGTCTGGAAAAGGAGTGCTGACGATTCCGAAATCAATCCTTCCCTCCCTTAAAGAATTCAGTGTCTCCGGGGTGGGGGCATTGGATACGATTACTTTAATGCCGGGATACTTCTCATGAAATTTTTCAAGATAGGGAAGCAGATAGAACTGCAGTGTCATATCGCTGGCACCGATCCGGACTTCACCCAGCTCCATATTCTGCATCTGGTGGACCTTCTTCACCCCCAGTTCGATCTGTTCGTATCCTTTTGCCACATAGGAATATAACAATTCTCCCTCACCGGTCAGGCGCACACCTTTTGCCGCCCGGTGGAAAAGCGACACATCCAAAGTGTTTTCCAGCTGCTTGACAGCCTGACTGACCGCCGGCTGTGAAATGGACAGTTCCCCTGCTGCCTTCGTCACACTTCCGCATTTTGCCACATAATAAAATACTTTATATGCCTCCAGGTTATTGATCATAGTGCCTCCCATCAATCCCGCAAACCGCTTTGAGAAAAAAGGGCATAGGCTGCATCTTCTGCCGCGCCATGCCCTTTTCCTGCATTACTATAAATCATAAGCTCACGAATTCGTGCTATCGCACTCTACATCCTGCTTCGCAGGGTATTTCGTATTATACTCTATCATTATTTCTTCAGAGGACTCTCACGATAAATGATATCTTCTCTTCCGGGACCGTTGCTGACCATGGTGATAGGGAAGCCGATCTGCTCCTCAATGAACTCTACATATTTTCTGCAGTTCTCAGGCAGATCCTCGAATTTTCTGATGCCGCGGATATCACAATTCCATCCGGGGAGCTTCTTCAGTACGGGTTTAGCCTTCTCCAGCTTGTAGGTTACAGGGAAATCAGTGGTCACTTCACCATCGATCTCATAGCCTACACATACAGGGATCTCCTCCAGATATCCCAGTGCATCCAGTACGGTAAATGCTACATCGGTAGCGCCCTGCAGACGACAGCCGTACTTGGTAGCTACACAGTCGAACCAGCCCATACGTCTGGGGCGTCCGGTGGTAGCGCCGAACTCACCACCGTCACCGCCGCGGCGGCGAAGCTCATCTGCCTCGTCACCGAAGATCTCGGATACGAAAGCGCCTGCTCCTACTGCGGAAGAGTATGCTTTACTTACGGTAACGATCTGCTTGATCTCATAAGGAGGGATACCTGCACCAATAGCACCATATGCTGCCAGGGTGGAGGAAGAAGTTACCATAGGGTAGATTCCGTGATCCGGATCCTTCATGGTACCTAACTGACCCTCTAACAGAATGGTCTTGCCTTCCTTCAGTGCCTTATCCAGGAATGCAGATACATCGCATACGAAAGGTGCGATCATGTCACGATACTCATGCAGGGTATTTAACAGTTCTGCGGGATCGATCAGCGGCTTATGATACAGATGCTCTAAGATGACATTCTTCATCTCGCTGACGCGCTGTACCTTTTCCTCTAACAGTTCGTCATCAAATAACTCACTTACCTGGAAACCGATCTTCGCATACTTATCGGAATAAAAAGGTGCAATACCGGACTTGGTGGAACCGAAGGACTTGCCGCCCAGTCTCTCTTCCTCATACTGATCAAATAAAATATGATAAGGCATTACCATCTGTGCACGGTCGGATACCAGAATCTTAGGCATGGGAACATTTCTGTCTGTGATAGACTTGATCTCCTTCATAAGGATGGGAATGTTCAATGCCACACCGTTACCGATCACGCTGGTGGTATGATTGTAAAATACACCGGAAGGAAGGGTGTGCAGAGCAAATTTACCATAATTGTTCACGATAGTATGTCCTGCATTTGCGCCGCCCTGAAAACGTACGATAATGTCCGCTTTCTCTGCCAGCATATCTGTGATCTTTCCTTTTCCTTCGTCGCCCCAGTTGGCTCCTACAACTGCCTTTACCATGTTTTCCTCCATTCTTCATCACGATTCGTGATAAATCTAACTCAAATCTCTTACTCTTTTGAGAGAACAATGTTTCTCTCACACTATCTCTTAGTATACAACACTTTGTGATATAAGTAAAATCAATATTTATTATATTTTATATAATCTGTGATTATTGTGCTCCATCCCAGCAATAGGTACAGAGTTTGTCTCTTCCGATCCCCACAGACTCGATCATGTCATCCAGTCTCTGGAACTGCAGGGTAGTGAAGTTCAGCTGCCTTCCTATCCTGCCTACCATTTCTTCATACTCCGGCGTATCCGGATCCACATAGTTCTTCAGGTCAATCTGTCTGTCTTCCTGCTCCATCTCCTTGATCACACGGCGGGTGATCAGATCCATCTCGGAGGAGGATCTGGAGAAGTTCAGATACTTACAACCGTATAACAAGGGGGGACATGCCGGACGGATATGTACTTCCTTCGCACCGCTCTGGTATAAAAATTCCGTCGTCTCTCTCAGCTGTGTACCGCGGACAATGGAATCATCAATGAGCAGCAGGCTCTGATCCTGGATCAGGTCATGTACCGGAATCAGCTTCATCTTCGCGATCAGATTTCTCTGGGTCTGTATCGTCGGCATAAAAGATCTCGGCCAGGTCGGTGTATATTTGATGAACGGACGGGAGAAAGGAATCCCCGAACGGTTCGCATATCCCACTGCATGGGCGGTACCGGAATCCGGCACACCGGCTACGATATCCGGCTTTACATGATCACGCTCCGCGAGCTTCGCGCCACACTGATAACGCATTTTTTCAACACTGATTCCTTCGTAAGAGGAAGAAGGATATCCGTAATATACCCACAAAAAGGTACAGATTTTCATGTCTTTTCCCGGCTGTACCAGCGTCCGCACGCCTTCCGGTGTCACCACGGCGATCTCTCCCGGTCCCAGTTCACGTACCGGCTGGTATCCCAGATTCAGATAAGCAAAACTTTCAAAGGAAACACAATATGCCCCTTCCTTTTTGCCCACGGCCACAGGAGTACGTCCCATCTTATCTCTGGCCGCATAGATTCCCTTCGGTGTCATGATCAGAAGCGTCATGGAACCTTCAATGATCTCCTGGGCGTACTGAATGCCCTCTACCAGGTTATCCTTCTGATTCACGATGGCTGCCACCAACTCCGTGGCGTTGATGTCTCCGCCGCTCATCTCCAGAAAATGGGAATGTCCTTTTGCGAACAGATCCTTTATAATGGCATCAGTATTATTGATCTTGCCAACCGTGGTGATGGCATAAGTTCCGTGATGGGAACGCACCATCAGTGGCTGTGGTTCAAAATCTGAGATACATCCGATACCGAGATTGCCCCGCATTTCATTGACATCCTTGTCGAATTTGGTACGAAACGGCGCATTCTCGATGTTGTGAATGGCTCTGTTATAACCTTCCTCTTTGCTGTAGACTGCCATTCCGGCGCGTCTGGTTCCCAGATGGGAATGATAGTCTGTTCCGAAAAACAGATCAAATACACAGTCTTCTTTTGCTGCGACTCCAAAAAATCCACCCATTTTTATCTATCTCCTGCTCTCTCTGATATTTCTCCGCAACGCAGAAAACCGCCATTGGCTCTCCTGGTCAAATGACGGATTTCTGTGATGATATGATTTCTATTTATACATTGATCTCTGCCTTTACGCCCAGAAGATCTTTGTTGGCTTCCAGGATCGGATGAATCACGTTCTTTAAGAATGCTTCCACCTGTTCCTTAGAACGTCCGATATACTTGGAAGGATCCATGGATGCCTTCAGTTCCTCCAGTCCCATGGGGAATGCAGGATCTGCGGCGATCAGCTCTAACAGATTGTTTTCTTTTCCTTCTACCTTCACGTTGCGGCCCGCCTCCATGGACAGCTCACGGATACGCTCATGCAGCTCCTGACGGTTGCCGCCTAACTTTACAGCATCCATCATGATATTCTCGGTAGCCATGAAGGGCAGCTCGCTCATCATATGCTTCTCGATCACTTTCGGGTATACTACCAGACCGTCCACAACATTCAGGCACAGATCCAGGATGCCGTCGATGGCAAGGAAGCCTTCGGGAATGGACAGTCTCTTATTTGCAGAGTCATCCAGAGTTCTCTCGAACCACTGGGTAGCGGAAGTGATCGCGGGATTCAGTGCGTCCACCATCACATAACGGGACAGAGACGCAATGCGCTCACTTCTCATGGGATTACGCTTATATGCCATTGCGGAGGAACCGATCTGATTCTTCTCAAACGGCTCTTCCACTTCCTTCAGGTGCTGTAACAGACGGATATCGTTGCTCATCTTGTGTGCGGATGCCGCAATACCTGCCAGTACGTTAGCTACTCTGGTATCCACCTTTCGGGAATAGGTCTGGCCGGATACGGGATAGCACTCCTTGAAGCCCATCTTGGCAGCGATCATGGGATCGATCTTGTCGATGGTCTCCTGATCCCCGTTGAACAGTTCCAGGAAGGATGCCTGGGTTCCGGTGGTTCCCTTGGAACCTAACAGCTTCATGGTACCCAGAACATGATCCAAATCCTCCAGATCCAGAGAGAACTCCTGCAGCCACAAGGTTGCTCTCTTACCTACGGTCGTAGGCTGTGCAGGCTGAAAATGAGTGAATGCCAGGGTAGGCTGTGCCTTATACTTATCTGCGAAATCAGCCAGTTCCTTCATGACATTGATCAGCTTTTTTCTGACTAACTTCAAAGCCTCTGTCATCACGATAATATCGGTGTTGTCACCTACGTAACAGGAGGTTGCACCCAGATGAATGATTCCGGCTGCCTTGGGGCACTGCTGTCCGTATGCATATACATGGCTCATAACATCATGACGTACCAGCTTCTCACGCTCTTTTGCCACATCATAATTGATGTCCTCTGCGTGTGCCTTCAGCTCCTCGATCTGCTCATCTGTGATGACGGGTTTCCCGTTCTGGGACAGTCCCAGCTCTTTCTCCGTCTCTGCCAGTGCGATCCACAGTTTTCTCCATGTGCGGAATTTCATATCCGGGGAGAAAATATACTGCATCTCCTTACTGGCGTAGCGTTCGGATAACGGGCTCTGATATCTGTCTGTACCTGTACTCATTTGTCTTGCTCCTCTTATTTTCTAATTATTACAACTATTCGAGCCATCTTACGAATAGTTATCATTTATTTGTCGAAGTCCCCGCGGATATCTTCCGCAGGCGGTTCCATAGGGTATTTGCCGGTAAAGCAGCCCTTACAGATACCGAGCTTACCGCCCACCAGTTCTTCCAGTCTCTCGATCTTCAGATAGTCCAGACTGTCTGTACCGATGAGGTCACTGATCTCCTTCACGGAACGGTTATATGCGATCAGCTGGTCTCTCGCCGGAACATCTGTGCCGAAATAGCAGGGCCACAGAAAAGGCGGTGAGCTGACTCTCATATGGACCTCCTTCGCTCCTGCCTCCCGCAACATCTTCACGATACGGTCGGAGGTGGTGCCGCGGACAATGGAATCATCGATCATGATGACACGCTTGCCTTCCACGGCTTCCCGGATAGGATTTAACTTGACCTGTACACTGCTCTCTCTGCTCTTCTGCTTCGGCTTGATAAAAGTTCTGCCCACATAGGCATTTTTCACGAATCCCATACCATAAGGGATTCCGGACTGCATGGAATATCCCATGGCAGCGCAGTTGCCGGACTCCGGTACGCCGATGACCAGATCCGCATCCACCGGGGAATCCATAGCCAGGAACTTTCCTGCCAGGATACGGGAATCATACACGCTGATCCCATCGATAAAGCTGTCAGGTCTGGCGAAATAAATATACTCAAAAATACATCTTGCGGTATCCGCAGGCTTCAGCACATGGCTGGTGTCGGACTCGATCCCCTTCTCCGGAGATATGGTCACGATCTCACCGGGTAACACATCCCGGACAAATTCAGCTCCTACCGTATCCAGAGCGCAGGTCTCACTGGACAGAAAATAGGTATGGTCTCTCTTACCGATACATAACGGCTTAAAACCATAAGGGTCTCTGGCGCCGATCAGCTTCCTCGGAGACATCACCACCAGGGAGTACGCTCCCTTGATCTTCGTCATGGCTCTGCCCACCGCTTCCTCTACGGATTTGGAATTCAGACGCTCTCTGGCAATATGGTATGCAATGACCTCGGAGTCAATGGTGGTCTGGAAGATAGCACCGGTGTACTCTAACTCTCTCCGCAATTCCGGAGCATTGATCAGATTACCGTTATGTGCCAGTCCCAAAGTACCTTTTACATAATTCAGTACCAGAGGCTGTGCATTTTCTCTGGTAGAACCGCCCGCCGTGGAATAGCGGACATGTCCCACACCGATATCCCCCTTTAACTTCTCGAGGTGTTCCGGTGTAAATGCCTCATTGACCAGTCCCATATCCTTGCTGCTTAAGACTTTCCCTTTCGGTCCGTTTGTATCGCTGACGGCGATACCGCAGCTCTCCTGACCTCTGTGCTGCAATGCCAGAAGTCCGTAATAGATCGTAGATGCCACATCGTGTCCGTCAAAGTCGTACACACCGAAGACACCGCATTCTTCCTTTAATTTGTCGTTATTTTCTGTCTGGATATAAATGTTGTCCGTCACTTGTAAGCCTTACCTTTCCTGCCTGCCCCCGCAAAAAGGAATACCCCAAATTATTATTTACAGATCCTTTCCTGTCAGCATCTTGTATGCCTGAAGGTATTTGCCGATGGTCTTCTCCACGATCTCCTCCGGCAGTTTCCAGCCCTTTTCAGGATTGGCTTTCAGCCAGTCACGGGCGAACTGTTTGTCAAAGGAAGGCTGGCCATGTCCGGGCTCATAGCCGTCTACCGGCCAGAAACGGGAGCTGTCGGGAGTCAGCACTTCATCTCCCAGTACCATATTGCCGTTCTCATCCAGACCGAATTCGAACTTGGTATCTGCAATGATGATTCCTTTGGTCAATGCGTAATCCGCACACTTTTTATAAATAGCGATGGTATAGTCACGAAGCTTGGCAGCATATTCTGCACCCTTTCCGGGGAAACGCTTCTCCAGATATTCCACACTCTGTTCGTAGGAGATGTTCTCATCATGATCTCCGATCTCCGCCTTGGTGGAAGGGGTATAGATGGGCTCAGGAAGCTTATCTGCCTCCTTCAGACCTTCCGGAAGCTTGATGCCGCATACGGTACCGTTCTTCTTGTAGCTTTCCCAGCCGCTTCCGGTAATGTATCCACGAACGATGCACTCGATGGGGAGCATGTTCAGCTTCTTGCACATCATGCTGTTGCCGTCAAACTTCGGCTGTCTGAAAAATTCCGGCATATCCTTAACATCAGCGGATACCATATGATTGGGGATCACATCCTCCGTCATATCAAACCAGAATTTTGACATTTGGGTCAATACAGTCCCTTTCTTTGTTACTGTGTTGTCCAAGATCACATCAAAGCAGCTGATACGGTCAGTTGCCACCATGATCAGGGTATCTCCGTTGTCGTAGATCTCACGAACTTTGCCTTCCTTGATCGGTTTCATTTCCTGTACGCTCATACCATCAGTCCTCGCATTCTTATGTTTTTCAGTCTTTTATTGAAACAGGTGTGGGCAAGATACACCCACACCTAATAGATAAACAGATTTGCGAAAAAAAATCAATATGTTTTTACTGCAACTTACCGATAAATTCCCGAACCCGGGCATTTTCCGTTGTAAAAAGTGCTTCGGGAGAACCTTCCTCCACGATCACACCCTGTTCCATGAAAATAATGCGGTCGGATACTTCTCTGGCAAACTGCATTTCATGAGTCACGATGATCATGGTCATATGTTCACTTGCCAGCTGTCTGATCACCTTTAATACTTCTGCCGTCAATTCCGGATCCAGTGCTGAGGTCGGCTCATCGAAGAACAGGATCTTGGGCTGCAGTGCCAGTGCCCTGGCTATGGATACTCTCTGCTGCTGTCCGCCGGATAACTGGTAAGGGTAGGCATCTGCCTTATCCGACAGTCCCAACTGGGCTAAAAGCTTCTCCGCCCTCGCCACGGCTTCTGTGCGGCTTACCTTATCCACATGGATCGGCGCATCGATGATATTTTTCATCACCGTATAATGGGGAAAAAGGTTAAAATTCTGGAATACCAGTCCAAAACATTTACGGATATTATGTAATTCCGCCTTCGATGCATATTCGCACTGTACTCTGCCGTTTTTATCCGTTTTCTCTGAAGCTGCCGTCTGCCCTAAATAGATCAGCTCACCACCGTCCATTTTTTCCAAAAGCGTTGCACAGCGAAGCAGTGTGGATTTCCCGGAACCGGAGGGACCGATGATGGAGACCACCTCTCCCTTTTTCACGGTCAGGGAGATATCCCGTAGCACTCCGTTTCCATCAAAGCTTTTTTTCACATGATTCATTTCTAAGAGGATTTCGCCGTCTGTCTGTTCCATATACGATACTCCTGTCTGTCACCTATCTGTAATAAGATGTCTTCTTCTCCAGGTATTCCATGAAGGATGCCACAACGAGATTAAAGATATAATAGAATACACCTGCCGCCAGCAACGGAACCACACTGGTCTGTGCTGCTCCGATCTGCTTCGCGACTGTAAACATCTCCGCAATGGAAATGGTAAATGCCATAGAAGTATCCTTGACTAATGTGATAGTCTCATTGGTCACCGGCGGAAGCACCCGCTTCACGACCTGCGGCAGAATGATCTTCATGAAAGTCTGTGCCTTACTGTAGCCCAGTACCTGCGCAGCCTCATACTGTCCCACCGGAATAGATTCGATCCCCGCACGGTAGATTTCCGCAAAATATGCTGCATAGTTGATCACGAATGCCACGATCACCGCCGGGAAACGATACCCCGTTCCCACGTGCATGCGGAACACATAAAAGGGTGCGAAATACACCACGATGATCTGCAGCATCAGAGGGGTTCCTCTCATGATGGATATGTAAATTTTAGAAATAATGCGGATCACCTTACATCCTGACATTCTTCCGAAGGCTACGATCAACCCAAGAGGAAGGGAGAATAAAAGGGTCAGTACAAATATTTCCACCGTTATCAGAAAGCCCTCTGCCAGCTGGGCACTCATGGTCAGCAAACTCATGAAATCTACTCCTTAATTATCCTGACTTACATCAATTATCTTTTGTTATTTACCGAGGCAGACACTGTCGGTCAGTCCCCACTTTTCAGCGATCTGTGTGAAAGTACCGTCTGCTGCCATCTCATCGAGGGTCTTCTGCACGGTATTTCTCAACTCATCGTTACCCTTTAAGAAACCAACGGCGTACTGCTCTACTGCCAGCTTGTTGTCCTCACCCTGCAGCATAACGAACTTCCCTGCTTCTCTCTGGGCAATCTGGTACTGTGCCACACCGATATCGATAGCTACGGCATCTACCGCACCCTGCTCCAGATCCATGAATGCAGTGTTATAATCCGCATACTCGATCAGCTGTGCAAAGGAATCACGAAGTGCAATGTTATCGGTGTTCTCTTCATCATTCAGTGCAGCCAGTGCGGAAGAATCCTTCTGTACCGCTACAACCTTGTCTGCCAGCTCTTCCTTATTCTGTACACCGGAAGCTGCTGCTACGACGAACACCTGGCTGTTATCCACATATGGCTCGGTCCAGGTGTAGGCATCCTCTCTGCCGTTCATGGTGAACCCGTTCCAGATACAGTCAATAGCTCCGGAAGAAAGCTCCATATCCTTTGCATCCCAGTCAATGGGCTGCTTTACCAGTTCCCAGCCCTGTCTCTTGCATACTTCCGCTGCCAGATCCAGGTCAAAGCCTACATATTCTCCATTGTCATCACGATATCCGTAAGGGGGAAATTCCGCATCAAAACCTACGGTAAATGTCTTATCAGATCCTTTAGAACCACAGCCGGTAAGAACACCTGCTGCCATGCTGATCGCCAATAATGCCACTAATACTCTTTTCATAATACATCCTCCCGTTCTGCCACTCACTGTTGGCCGCATTGTATACTTTAGCATGGTAAATTGCTAACACGGTGTCATAGTAACATAACGGGAGGGTCTTGTCAATTCTTTATCGGTCGTAACGCTCCACCATCGAGAGAATTTCCTTTGCATATCTGGGGTATGCTGCTGCTACATCCTTCACTTCGTTCCTGGCGGTCTCCGCCACCTCCTGGTTGTAATCCATCTGTTTGCGGAGCGCCTGTCTTCTCTGAATGAGTTCATGTCGGATTTCCACCATTTCGCGTTTATCCAAAAGAGCTGCCGTCTGACCGATCCAGCGTTCCGGCATCTGTACCCGATAGTTAGACAGCTGTTCCACCAGTTGCTTCTGGTAATATTCGATCTTGGCTTCCGCCTCCGCGAACTGTTTCCGTTCTTCCTTTTCATCCTGGTACATTTTCCACAGCTTTTCCAGTCTGGCTGCACTGTCCGTATTATATTTCAGATACAGATATTCCATCAGCTGACAGTTGTTCACATACCGGATCTTTACTTTGTTCTGCAGTTGGATCAGTTTATTGATGGTCTTCTCCACACGCTGCAATTCCCTGTCACTGTCCATGTATTTGATACACACATAGGAGATTGCCACTGCGCCGGCGCCTACCGCCAGGAAATATCCCACATAAGTATCCATTTCAAATGCAAACTGCAGAACAGCCAGCATGATCACGCACACGATCAATGCCGTCAGGAAGATCACCGCCATTCCCCTCTGATTGTTCATCAGATTCTCCAGTTCATTTCTGCGATATTCATAGGCATGCCGTTCTCCATCCAGTCGATGCAGATCCTGTCGTACCAGATTGCCGTATTTTTCGCCTTCCCGGATCTTCTGAATCCCTTCTTCGATCTCATCTTCTCTTTTACGGATGGCATAATAATCCGCATCTTTCATCCGGTTTTTCTTCTCACGATATTTACTGCGTTCCTGTTCCAGCGCAGATATTTTACCTGCGGTACGATTGATCTCCCCTCTCTGCTGTGCGGGTAACGCCTCAATCTCTTCCATATCCGTCAGGTACGATGTTACCAGGGTATATTCTCCGGTGAGCAGACCGATCTCCCTGGAAGCTTCCGCTATCTGCTCCAGGCAGTTCACAATGTAACGTTTCCGCTGATCTTCCTCTTCAAAATTTACACCGTTACGTGTATAGACCAACTGTTCCCAGTCATCCTCTTCCACCGGTTCTGTTTTTTTCTTAAAAAAACGTTTCCACCACGCCATAGTTTTCTCCTGTCCGTTCTGGTCCTGTTATATGCTGACACTCGTCCGATAACTGTTTTTCAATGCTGTGATGAGTCTCTCATTTTCCGCATCGTATTTCTGTCTGTCACTTACGCGCCATTCTCTTCGCAGTTTCAACTGCCGGAATTCCGGCTGCTGTTCCCATTCTCTCCCGAACTGTTCCATACTTTTCTCCAATTCCAGAGATTCTGTATAGAATTCCGGGTTCCGGGCCGCAAATGCCACATAAGCATCTTCTGTAAGCTCCATGCGTTTTGCCGCAAGATAAGCATCCAGATGGCTTCTGTCCGGATCCGCCTGCCATGCCTCACGAAAATACTCTGCCGCCTTCTCATAAAGCATCAGTCCGGTAAGGGCCACGCCTTTATTATGCAGGATCGCCGCCCTGACTTTTCCGGCCGGGAGCTCTCTTCCTTCTCTCTCCAGATCACTCCAGGTCTCCAATAGCATATCATATCCGCGAATGGCCGCGGCATATTTTCTTTTTTCCACCATATAGTCGATCTGGCTCTTACGTTTCTCCAGGTTGCTGAGTCCGGATCCCTGCTTCAGCACCTGTGCGACTGCCTGCAGCTCTTCTTCCCCATAGATTCCCACATACTGCAGAATCGTCAGCACGAAAACACTCAGTGACCCCTGTTTATGTACCATGGGGTACAATTGCTTTGCCAGTTCTCTGACCCTGCATTCCTCTCCGATCCAGTCCACCAGTTTATCATTCATGATAGACATATCCAGAAGAAACGCATTTTCCTTCAGGCAATAACACAGTTCCTCCATGCAATAGACCCGGATCTCCAGTTCTTCTATATTATAGGCTGTTTCACAATATTCACCTACACACAGACTTGCCTTCATTTCCATTCTCATCTCCATCCATCTTCATCTCCGGTCAGAGTTCGATCTCTTCCTTCCAGATGTGATGTGTTGCAGCACGAAATGTGCCAAATCCCAAATCCTCCAGTTCTACCTTGAGGTGTGTGTCATCCCGCATTTCCACGCTGATCCGCAGGCGGATGATTCCCTCCTGTAATTCTTCCGGTACGATTCTGGCGATCCGGTTCCCCTTGCCGGTCAGGGAAGTGATCAGGATCTCCACAGCTCGTCCCTCCAGCAGATAGAATTCCATGGTATTTTTGGCTTCATACCAGTTGATTCCGGCATCCAGCAATGCCTGGTAGGATTCCTCTCCCTGTCTGAGAACCTTCATTCCGATATTGGATTTGAGTTTATCTTTTCCCAGAAACACATGATTTTTACCGGTTTCCCCGGGAGTCAGTCTCTCCATCATGCCATAACAGGCACCCTTGCTGAACAGATTATTGCCCTGGAAAACTCTCCTCCCCTTACACAGATAGCGCAGGGATTCCTTCATCCAGTCCCGGGAAAAAGCTTCACCGATCAGATATACCGAAGATATCATCTGATTTTCACACAGTTTTTTCGCGATCTCCTGCATTTTCTCATCGGATTCCGGTACCGGGAAAGGAAATTCCCTCTCCTCCATATATGCCACTACAGGTGTGGTATGCCGGTTGCATTCCATGCAGTAGGTACGTATGGAAGCATCTCCATATTCGCATAATATCGTCTTATGCCGCCACAGTTCCTCCGGTTGGTACAGATTATAGTAATAAAAGCTCTCCACATGACTTTGGAAGCAGATCTGATCCGTCTTCAGATGAAGTCCCTCTGTGGCTGCTGTCAGCACTTCCAACATCCGATGATCCAATTCTTCGCAGGTGATCATCAGGGCACCGATACGTTCCGTATTTGTCACCTGAGATAAAAGACCCAGACTTCGTTTCAGAAAAAGCGTCAGCAACGCAACCGGATCAATCGGTGCGCCGTCGATCTGCACCGGTTCTCCATCCCTGGCCAGCTTCAAAAGGTTCTCCACCAGAATTCCTTCTTCCTCCCCGGCATATCGTATTGCTTCACTTCCGTAAAACCACTGGTTGACTCCCTGTCTCTTACTGAGCGCCAGCGGAATGGTATAGACCGAAGATCCCGCTACGGAAGACAATGTTCTGATCTCTTCCTCACTACCCGTAACATAGCAGCTGATCTGCGCATATTTATTGCCAAGATCATATCCGACGATTACTTTTTCGCTTCCCGGCAGTCGCATCTTCCTTCCGCCTCCTCTCTGTGGTCTGTCTGATCTTACTGCAGAGTGAACAGTCTGTGATCCAGATATTCTCTGCGGTAATATTCCTCCAGAAGATGATCCAGTGTATCATCATCCTGCAGCGTCATACTGATCATCATATCATTGACAATCTCGTATTTACTGTCTGGATTATCATTCATGATATCACTCTTCTGTAAGCTTCCGCTCTCCGTCAGTTGTTCTCCGTTTGCGGATTCTTCCATAATATAATACTGAATATTCTCACCAAAAAAGAGCACAAACTCTTTGAAAAATACTCCACTGTATACTTCCTGCATGTATTCCGACAGATAATCCTCCGCCTGTCCGTTCTCATGCAGCATCACATAATGAATTCTTGCCCGGACACCGCCTCTGGTATGATACTCCACAATGGTCTTGTCCTTTAATTCCTGCAGCTCGGGAAGGCAGTCCTTATATTCCCGGAAAAAGTTCAGATGAATATGCTCTTTCATCATTTCCTGCAGGAAGTCCCGGATCAGCAGCTCATCTTCTCTCTCCAGCCTGTCTCTGTTCTCCGCATAGAATTTCAGATATGCCAGTTTACAGATTCTCTGTGTCTCTTCCCCCCGCAGATAGCAATTACGGATTTCATGAAAAATGTATTCCTCCGTCAGTTTTTCTCTACAGAAGTAATCATAAGAGCTCTGGATCAGAACCGCCTCTTCGATCTCCTGTCCGGCTCCCTGGGATACGTAATAGCGGAAAATATCCAGCCGTTCTCCCACAAATGCACCGGAAAACAACATCTGTACCAGAATTTTCTCACTGAGTTCATAGCAGTCTACTTCAAAAGATCTGGCTGCTTTCCAGATATCACGCAGCTCTTTCGTCGTTCCCTGTACATAATGAGACAGATACTCCAAAACATTTCCGTTGTATTTTCCTCTGCGAAAAACAGACAATGCCGCCGCATATAAGGCAGGTTCTCCGTCATGTACGGACTGTGAGATCAGCGCATCCGTCAGGTGCAGCAATATTTTGGCTTCCGCAAAATACGGTGTATACCGTTCGATCCACTGATATGCCTTCTCATAATTCCCCCGCAGTATCAGGAAACGCAGTACGGTCTCTCTCTGTTCCACCGTCAGCTGTTCTCCATCAAACTCCTGCAGATATTCGTCCAATGCCTGCACATCATCAGCATCAAAATAAGCCTGCGCCAGCTCTACCGCTATTTTATGCCGCAGCTTCGGCTCCACGGCATCGGATGCCGCAAGTCTTGCCATACGCATTAACTTTGCGGAAGACATAGCTTCTTCTCCTCTGTCATTTTGTGCAAAATACAGATCCAGTTCCACAGTATCCGGCACATAATGTTCCAACAGCCGCAGATATTTTCCGGGCACCAAAAGCTTTTCCAGCGTGTATTCCACATTTTTCAGGAATCTGTTCCCATAGGCATCCTCAAATGCAATGGTATAATCATTTCCGTAGATTGCTACCCATGTGATACCGTTCTGCAGTAAAGTCTCCGTCATTTTCAGATTGCCCGGCTGACCGACGATCACCTTGCGTATTCTGTTATCTTCCACCCGTACCAGATGTGCAAACAGAAGACGGGAAAGCGGCTTTGCCATTGTCTCCGTCACAATCGCGGGTGTCAGGAATCCCTGATACAGCACCGCCAGATGTCTGTTAATGTGCTGTTTCTGAATCTGATCGATGACAAACCGTTCGATACGCGGTTCGTAATGTTCATACAATTCTTCGTATTCCGCCCTGTGTTTCAACAGATACGCATATAAAAAGGCACTGTGTTCGTAATCCAGATTGTTCTGGAACGAGAAATACATCAATATTACCTTCGGCAGTTCCGTTACGGAATCCATATCTGTCGAGGCCATATAATATTCATACAGATTGGTGATCCGCAGATGGCTTTCCACACCCTTCTCATACCAGCCAAAAGCATCCGTACCGGTCTTGCCTCCTTTGATCAACAGACTGCAGATTTCCTGCAGGATACGTACATCTTCTTTTTTCCCATATACTTTTTTCAGAATTCTGCACAAAAGCGGCGAATATTCCCGCACTCTGCCTGACAGATACAGAAGCTGTTCTAACAGACTGTCACTGATCGCCTCCTGTCTGGCGCCAAAATGCAGCACCTGCAGTTCAAATCCGTTCAGTTTCCGCAACAATGCAGGATTGCTGTTCAGAAGTGCCAGTGCCTCCAGATAGATGACCGGACTGGTACATCCATACTGATATTGCTTCTCCAGGAACAGCCATTTTCCGGAAGCAGACCGGTTATACTCTTCCGACAGATACAAAAGCAGCCACGCCACCCGCCATCTGGTCCTGTCATAGCGATAGATCTGCTCCACCTGTTCCGCCATCTGCCTGGTATACTGGGGATCTCTGTGGATCAGTGTCGTCAGATACAGATAATATGCCCACAGATCCCCGCCGGCAGCTTTCTGTTCCTCCAGCATATCCGCTGCATGATCCAGGATCCAGCCGGCTTCATTGTATCTCTCTTCGGTGATCAGAAGTTGTGCCTGAAACAGTCTGGCCGATGCATCCCGTTCATCCATAGTCACCATACGTTCCACCAATTTGCCGGTCTCTGCCAGCCAGGTACCTGTTCCGATCTTACGTAATCTGAAATCCTCATAATATTTCATGATCTGTGCTCTGCACTGCATATGACTGTGGTCCGCATGCCGCACCGCCGTCATATCCCCCAGCTGTACCGTCACCGGGATCTCCAGCGACGTATAAGCATTGTATATATAGATCCTGCCGAAATTTTTACCGGGCCTGCATATACTGCTGTCGATATAGACCGGGAGTCTGCACCGGTTTCCCAGAAAATCGTCATCACTTAATGTTTCTTTTTCTGTGAAGACAAACTCTCCCTCACATTCGATCTGTAAATCGGTATATCCCCAGCCGTTTCTGACAATATTCAGGCTGTTCTCCGTCACCCCGTAATTACCTTCCGCTCTGGAAAGCTTTTTCACCAGTTCCTTTTCCTCTATCAGAAACTCTATCTGCTGCTTTTTATTGATACAGATCAGAAATTCCTCCACGTTCTGCTCATTGCCCTCATAGGCGGACAGCATACGATAGCAGCCATAAAAATGTTCATCATTCCCCTGGAACAGACGCCGGAAATCCGGATCATAGAATAACCGTACCGCTTCCGCCCAGTTACTTTTCGCCAGATTAGCAAAATGAAACAGATTCCTTATGGTACCGATGGAAGAATTCAATACGCCATGCTCCACGTTCACCACGAAAGGCAGATTGTATTCTCCCCTGTTGCTGACTACAGAAAAAGAGCCCTTCACCACATCCCCTTCCTCCAGATTCTCTCCATGGAAGCAATAAAAAATTTCTGCATCGGAGCCGGTAAACTGGTCTGTTATGCATTCCATCAGCAGATGGTCCGATATTACAGATCCTTTTACATAGCCTTCCGATGCAGAAAGGATGTGAAAAGAGCCTTCGTACGCTGTTCCCTGAGACAGGGAAATCTCTATTTTAGAGCAGGAGAATTCCAAAGAACCATTCTCATAATCGAAGTTTCCTCCTAAAATTCTATCAAGTATCTCCTGCATGTACCTTCACCCGTTCCCCTGTTGTCAATTTGGATTTATTATACCAAATTTCGTACGTAAGGGCAAGGTGCCATACCTGTTAGTCCAGGTTTAATTTTTTATTCATAATGTAATAAGATACTCCGTACATGATCGCTGCCAGGAGCAGGCTGGTGATCACATTAATATCATAGGCAGAATTGGCACTCACCGAGATTCCACTCTGACTGCTCATGACATTTGTACCAAACATGAAAGCACTCTGTACCGTGCTGCCGATGATGGAAGACAGGATCGTCACTCCCGCATAGGCCAGGATTCCCATGAGCCCTTTATGTTTAGAAGACAGCTGACCGATCGTCAGGGCTCCGAACAGAGTGACCATAGTAATGAAAGGTCCTACTACATAGGTTAAGAGCAGCGTGATCCCATAATGCAGCAGATTGATTCCCATCTCGTCTTCATATGCTCTGCCAATCTCATAAAAAGCATCCGTCAGGAATTCCCAGATATTCCCATTATATTGTGTCATTACACCACTCAGTTCACCAACATTTAAAAGTCCTGTCATCAAAGACACGACCAGTGCCATCACTGAGATACCAATGCCTATCGTAAGGAACAGATACCAGACACCGGAGACCAGTACCTTGCTTAAAAACAGTTGGTTTGCCGTCACCGGCAGAGTATGGGACAGATAGCCTTCATCCGTATACATGCTGCGGTAAAAGCGGATTCCCAAAAAGATCAGCATACCCCAGGTGGACGCCAGCAGCATGATCACATACAGGATCAGTGTTGCCACAAAGGAAGAAACTACAAACCAGCTCTGTGCCGCATTGATATCATTGCCGTCCACAATTTCCGTTACCAGTCCTCCCGGCATGCGTAATACCACGCAGCCGATCACAGTGACTGCAAGCATTCCCAGAAGCATCAGTGTACCTGCTCTCCAGATATTTTTCCATTCATATTTCATCAACTTTCCTAACATGCGAACACCTCCCTGAAGTAAGCATCTACAGACTTTCCCTTCTCTTCTCTGATATTGTCAACAGATGTATACAACACCAGCTGACCGTAGCGCATGAAGATCACTTCATCCAGTACCTGCTCCACATCCTCGATCAGATGGGTGGAGATCAGTACCGTAGCTTCGGGATTGTAATTGTTGATGATGGTGCGCAGGATGTAATCTCTCGCTGCAGGATCCACACCGGCGATCGGCTCATCGAGAATATACAGGCTGGCATTCCGGCTCATCACCAGGATCAGCTGTACCTTTTCCTTTGTACCTTTCGATAAAGTCCGCATCTTCACCATAGGATCGATTCCAAGGCTTTTTAACATTTCTTCCGCACGTTCCCTGGAAAAGTCCGCATAAAAGTCCTGAAAATAATCCAGGATCTCCCGGATCGTCTGATTCATCGTCAGGTAAGTGCGGTCCGGAAGATAGGCCACCTTACTCTTAGTCGCCGGTCCCACGTTATTGCCATCGATCAGAATGGTTCCTTCCGTCGGTGTCAGCAGACCGTTCAGTATTTTGATCAGGGTCGTCTTACCACTTCCGTTGGGTCCCAGCAGACCAATGATCTTCCCCTTGGGAAGACTTACGGTCAGATGATTCACGGCCACATTGGTGCCGTATTTCTTGGTTAAGTTCACGATTTCCACCAAATTATTCATTTATTTTCCGCCTCTCTTGATTATTTACCGGAATCCCCGGTCTCTCAGGACTGTATTTTAGCCAAGAGTTCTCTGATCTCCCCGGTGTCATACCCCAGCTCCTGCATATTGTCTATAAAGATCCTCATATGACCGGCTGCCAGCTTCTCCCTCGTATTGGAGATCAGTTCCGTATCCTCCGTAACCGTTCTGCCGCTGGTCCTCTGCGTCATGATCAGACCACTCCGCTCCAGTTCCGCAAATGCCTTCTGCATCGTGTTCGGATTCACCGCTGCCACCGCCGCCAGATCACGGACGCTGGGGAGCTTCTCTCCCGGCTGATATTTTCCGGATACGATTTCCCGCTGGATCCGTTCTACCAGTTGCGCATAGATTGGTCTGTCAGCATCTAATTCCCACGCCATTCCTATCATCCTTTCTTAACAATTTTCATTTCGTTTTTACTTTTTCATATCTATTGTTTCGTTGTATTATTTGTATAATACAATAGTACGACATTCTTTGCATCCTGTCAAGAGGATTTTCTTTTATAACAGTTTGGGAAAATTGCTTTCAAAAAACAGGAACTCCCGGTCGGAAGCAGTATCTGCCTCCAGCCGGGAGTTCTTGAATTTACCGATATTGAAACAATGAACAGATCATTTCCAGATTGCTGTCAGGACATGTTCTCCTGTCATTTGGACAACGGTATCTGCGGTGATCGTCTGTCCGCTGTATTCCCAGCCGGCAAAGGTTCTTCCCTCTTTGACCGGTTCCGGAAGTGTGCCATAGGTCTCACCGAAAGTCACCTGCTTGGATTCTGTGACCGCACCGTCTGCATCCGTGCCACCGTCATAGTCAAATTTCACTGTGAGCTGTGCCGGTATCCAATGCGCGGTCAATGTCATATCACCGGTAACTTTTTCCGACTGGAAATACCATAACACCGTCTCGCCTTCCTTTTCCGTATACCATCCGTCAAAGGTGTATCCAGGCTTGTAAGGTGTCTCCGGCTCCGTAATGAACTCACCGTAGCGGATCTTCTGTGCAGGCACTTCGCTTCCGCCGTCCGTATCGTACACAATGTTGAATCCACCGCGTACCGCGAAGAAAATGATCATTCCCACGATCACCACGATCAGAACACCGATCAGACCGTCCAGAATGCGGATGGGGACATCCTTGCTTCCGTAGATACCGCGGCCGAACCATTTTCCCTTCGGGCGGACCGCCTCCTGCGTCTGTCCCGCCATTTCTGACGATGCGGTGACCTCTGCTGCCTTTTCTTCTGTATTCTCTGCTGTCACTTGTTCCTGATTCATAATCTTTCCTTTTCCAAATCTATCATAAGCAATTTCTATGTGCTGCGCACTCTCGAAATTGCAACCAATATTCGTATTCCGGACTGTCGTCCTTCATACTCATATTGTTTTACTCCCCACATAGAAAACATCCTTTGCCTGCAAGCAGTCACGGATGTTTTCTATGGGTGAGTCTTATGTCATTACTTTCTTACCAGATACTTTCTCATATCGATCGCACAGGCAACCAGAATGATAAGTCCCTTGATCACATACTGCATGTTCATGTTGATGGACAGGAAGTTCAGTGCTACGAAGATGATTCTTAAGAGGAATACACCCAGTACAACACCGCTGATCTTACCGGTACCACCTACAAAGGATACACCGCCGATAACGCAGGCTGCAATAGCATCACACTCATAGTTCAGACCGGTGTTGGCGGTATTGGAACCGATACGGGAGGACTCGATGAAACCGGTCAGACCGTACATAGCACCTGCCAGAGTATGCACCAGAATGGTAGTACGCATTACGTTAACACCGGATACCTTCGCTGCTTCCGGATTGGAACCGACTGCGAACATATTCTTACCGAAGGTTGTCTTGTTCCAGATGAACCACATAATGATAACAATGACAGCTGCCAGCCATACATAGTTGGGAATGGCGATTCTCGCTCCGCCGGCATTAAAGGATACTACGCTTCCTTTTACCACATCATTGAAATGCTGATCCAGACCGGACAGCGGCTGACCGTTATTGCCGTTGATCATGATATACATTAACAGTAAACCATATACGATCAGCTGGGTAGCCAGAGTTACGATGAAGGGATGTAGCTGGAACTTTGCCACAAAGAATCCATTGACCCATCCTACGATACCACCGACCAACAGTACGATCAGGATCACCAGAGGGATCGGAAGTACCGGAAGGTTCGGGAACATCTTGGTCGCATAGGTTACGGACTGCATCAGGGATGCGGTAATACATGCGGTAAGTCCTACCACACGTCCTGCAGACAGGTCAGTACCGGTCAATACGATACATCCCGCAATACCACAGGCAATGGGAAGGTTCGCTGCGGACAGGCTGATGATGTTGACAATGGAAGCCGCCGACAGGAAATTGGAGTTCTGGATGTAAGTGTAAATAATTGCTACGATCAGCAGGATGTACAACGCATTGTTCAGTAAAAACTCTTTCCAATAAGTTTTCTTGTCCTTGCTGTCCAGCTTCTTGTAATCTGCAAAATTTTGCTTTACGCCGTTAATTTTATTTTGAATTGCTTTGCCGGGATTCATACGCATATCCTCCTATACATATTTTGCAGCAAGAGACATGATCTCTTCCTGTGTCGTATTTTTGGCATCTACTTCTCCTGCCAGTCTGCCGCCGCTCATGACAAGTATTCTGTCACATACCCCCAGCAGCTCCGGCATCTCCGAAGATACCATCAGGACAACTTTGCCCTTGTTCGCCAGATCGATGATCAGCTGGTAGATCTCATATTTTGCACCTACATCGATACCTCTGGTAGGTTCATCCAGCATCAGCACCTCAGGCTCTGTGAGAAGCCATCTGCCGAGGATAACCTTCTGCTGGTTACCACCGGACAATGACCGGATCTTCGTCTTCTGGGAAGGTGTCTTGATGTGCATGGCATCAATAGCCCATGCGGTGTCCTTCTCCATGGATTTATCACTCAGATAAAATCCTGCTCTTTTATGCTTCTTCAGACTGGAGATCACCGTATTCTCCCGGATATTCAGGATACCGAAAATACCGGTAGCACGACGTTCCTCTGTCAGAAGTGCAAAGCCGTTTTTAATGGATTCTCTGGCATTGCGGTTCTTCACTTCTTTGCCGTCTAATTTGATCAGGCCATCTTTTCTGGTAGCAACGCCGAAGATATTCTCCAGTGTCTCCGTTCTGCCGCTTCCATCTAGTCCGGCCAGGCCCACGATCTCACCCTTTCTGGCCTTAAAGGATACATCCTGCAACAGGGAATACCTTGCAGTCAGATGCTCCACTTCCAATGCCACTTCTCCGGGTTTGTTCGTCTTGGGAGGGAACTGATTGGTCAGCTCACGTCCTACCATGAGTCTGATGATCTTATCTGTGGTCAATTCTTCAGCAGGCTCCGTTGCGATCCAGGTACCGTCACGCATGACGGTTACTTCATCTGCGATCCTAAGGATCTCTGCCATTTTGTGGGAGATATAAATAATACCGCATCCTCTGTCACGAAGCATGTTGATGATCTTAAACAGATGCTCCACTTCTTCTTCCGTCAGGGATGAAGTAGGTTCGTCGAATACAATGATCTTACTGTTATAGGATACCGCCTTGGCGATCTCAACCATCTGCCTTTGTGATACCGGCATCGTACTCATAATTCTCTTGGGGTCTACTGCGATCCCCAGTTCTTCAAAAATCTTATTGGTGTTTTCCAGCATTTTATGCTCGTTGACCATAATACCTGCTGTCATGGGATAACGGCCCAACCAGATATTATCCATGACATTTCTCTTCAGTGCCTGGTTCAGTTCCTGATGAACCATGGCCACTCCGTTATTCAATGCTTCTCTGGAATTTTTGAAATTAACTTCCTTGCCTTCCAGTTCAATCTTTCCTGCATCCTTACTGTAGATACCGAACAGACACTTCATCAAGGTGGATTTACCGGCGCCGTTCTCTCCCATCAGCGCGTGTACCGTTCCCTTTTTTACGGTCAGGGATACATGATCCAGTGCCTTTACGCCGGGGAATTCCTTGCATATGTCTGTCATCTGAAGCAATACTTCCTGTCCCATACGCATCCTCCTATACATAAAGAGCAGCTGCTGCCCGATGCAGCAGCCGCTCTTTTTATTTACTTGTTATTCAGATCATTCTCCGGTATAAGTAGCGTAAGGGATGTAAATCTTGTTGCTAACCTTCTCAGAGATGTTGAAGCTGTCGGTATCTGCCATCAGCTCCTTACCGGACTGGATATTCTTAGCCAGGTAAGCAATACCGTTTGCCATACCTTCTGCATCCTGCTTGATGGTACCAGTCATCTTGCCATCTGCGATCAGCTGCTTAGCTGCGTCAGTTGCGTCAACGCCGAATACAGGAATGGTGGTGCAGCTGCCGTCGCCTAAGTTGTAGCCCTTGTCATTCAGAGCGGAGATAACGCCTTCAGCCATACCGTCGTTGTTGCAGATTACCAGCTCGATCATGTTACCAGCGGACTCATTGTACTGAGACAGGTTGGTAGTCATGTAGTTGTTAGCTGCGGTTGCGGACCAGTTACCGTCCTGGTCAACCTGGTACTTATCAGTATTGGATGCATCGAAGTACTCCAGAGCGGGCTTGCCTGCTGCGGTGATCACTGCGTCTGCATCTTCTACGCCGTACTGGGTACGATAGATTGCTTCTACGTTACCTAACTGACCCATGAACATTGCGTAGCTGATCTTGCCGTCGCCGTTTAAGTCGACAGCATCAAAGTTATCTACTACGTACTGGCCTACCATCTTACCCTGCATATGACCTGCTTCGGGAGCATCGGTTCCTACGAATGCACACTTGTCATAGCTGCCTAATACCTTACCTTCATCCTCATCGGACTCAACCGCACGGTTGAAGAAGATAACAGGGATTCCTGCTGCGCTTGCCTTGTCAACGATAGCCTGGGAAGCGTCTACGGAACCGGATGTAACGATGTTAACGATCAGAAGGTTGGTACCCTGTGCAATAGCGGTATCAATCTGTTCGTTCTGGGTGGTCTGGTTACTGTTACCGTCGTAATTCTGGAACTTGATACCTGCTTCGGTAAGTGCGCTGTCCAGTGCGGTACGTACGCTGGAGATGTAAGTATCACTGTAAGTATAATAGAATACACCTACGTTCAGCTCTCCGCCGTTCTTTCCGCCGTCTTTTCCGCACGCTACGAGGCTGAGCATCATAATGCCGACCAACAGTAGTGACATGATCTTTTTCATACAAAAATACCTCCTTGTTTTGATGAAATTGTATGTGTTTCATCTCTTGATGAGGTAATTATATGTCAGGTTGTACAAAAAAGATATGCAAAATCTTACGCAAGGGGTAAGAAATTATACTATTCTGTACATATTTTGTTCATGCTTTGTACATATTTTTACACTTTGCTTATCGTTATCGTAAGATTTTGCACAGGATCAATAACCTTCCTCTTCAAAAGAAAACAATATCTTCTGGCTCTCCGGTTCATACATATTATCTCTGGTGACAATGGTCGTGGCAGTATCCACCACGCTGGGACCGCCTGTCTGTCCGTTCATCAGATTAGCTGCTGTCTCCACTCCTAGATATCCCATAGCATATGGATTCTGTACGATCAGGGCATCTACTTCTCCTGTCTCCAACATTCCCACAGAGACCACATTGGAATCAAAAGCCACCACCTGGATCCTGTCCGCCCGGTTCAGATCCCGGATCGCCCAGCCTACTCCGAGACTGGTCCATTCATTAAAGGTCACCACCACATTGATCCTGGAATCGGACAATAGCATTTCCTTGGCTCCCGCTCTGGCATCTTCCGTGGTGGAGAGCACATTGATCGTGGTTATATTTTTGACCCTCGGATCCTGCTCCACCGTCTGCCGGAATCCAAGCTCTCTCTGTTGTCCGTTCGCGGAATTCACATCATAGTTCACAATACCGATATACAATTCCTCATCATCAGTGGCAAGCGCTGCTTCCGCTGCCTTTATCCCTGCCTGGAGATTGTTGGTTCCGATACGGCAGCTGACCTGACTACTGTTCACATCACTATCGATCACGATGATCTTGATCCCTCTCTGTGCCGCCTGATCAATGATCTCGGCATTGGCATTATAATCCACGGCAGAAAATATGATCACGTCCACACCGTCATCCATTGCCCGGCGTACCATCTCATTCTGCGTTTCATAATCTTCCTCCGCCGCCGGCCCATCAAAAGATACATTAATATTGTACTCCGTGGCTGCTGCTCCGGCTCCGGCAAAAACGCTTTTCCAAAAAGCACTTTCTGTAGATTTTACGATCATTGCAACCCGTGTCTTCTGTGTCTCCGCTTCTTGTCCACAGCCACACAGCCCGGCTGCCAGGATTCCCACAAGCAGCAGGGACAGTATTTTCTTCCTTATGTTATTTCTCATACCTTCTCCCATCCTGCCGCTGCATTTTCTTCTACTTTAGGCATCCGTATCGTAACACAGGTTCCCACATCCAGTTCACTTTCAATGGACAGTCCATACTCTTTTCCGAAATATATTTTGATCCTGTCGTTTACATTTTTAATACCGATACCGGAATTGTCCCCCGGCTCCTTATGCAGAATGGATCTGCACTGTTCTTCCGACATACCTACCCCATTGTCTTCCACCCGGAAAATAACATCCTCACCTTCACTGTAGATCCGGATCTGGATATGCCCCTCATCCACCATGCGGTCCAACCCATGATATATCGCATTCTCAATGATCGGCTGTAATGTGATCTTATTACAATAATATTGCAGACAGTCTTCTTCTATCTGGAAGTCATAGGAAAACTGGTTCTTATAACGGAAGTTTTGGATCTTCAGATAACTCCTCGCATGTTCCACCTCTTTTTGAATCGTGATCAGCTCATGTCCCTTGCTGATACTGATACGGAACAGCTTAGCCAATGCGTTGACCATCTCCACGGCATCCTGACATCTTTCTTCTTCACACAGCCAGCCGATGGCATCCAGTGTGTTATATAAGAAATGGGGATTGATCTGTGCCTGCAATGCTTTCAGTTCTGTTTTCCGCAGAGATATTTCCTCCTGACGTACCTGATTCATCAATTTCTGGATTTTTCGTACCATGTGCTCATAGGACTGGGATAGTGCCTCGATCTCCATAGTCCCTTCCACCGGACGATAAACATATCCCGCTGCATCCTTTTCAAACTCTCCCATAGCCCGTATCAGGCGCTGCACCGGGTTCGTCACCAGTCTGGAGACCAGAAAGCTTACCAGCATTGTCACCAGCAAAATAATGGTAAGCATCACGCAGATATTGCCCAAAAGTTCCATTTCCTTGGCTGTCACCAGTTCGCTGATATAACTGACTCCCACAACCTTCCAGTCACAATTATCCAGAGACCTCACGCTGCAGATCAGGTCATCTGTCTCGAAAGAACCGTTGCTGCTCAGATCCAGTCCGGCGGTTGCCTCTTTTTTCAGCCCGGAATATAATAGCTGTTGCTGTGGATGATAGATAATCTCTCCGTTGCTGTCCGTAATAAAGCAATAACCATGTTGTCCGATTCCCACGTTATCCACATAATCCGATATTTTAGAGAAGCGGATATCAATGACAACCCGCATCCTCTGTCCGTCTGCCCCGGTAAGTTCCTGAAGCACCGATACCACCCAGGGATAATAGTCCTGCAGAAGAGACTCCACATGCGGTTCGGATAAATAGAGTATTCCCGGACTATAGGAATCCAGTGCGATATAGGACAGATCCTTGAGGTAATGCTCCTTCATCGTATGTGTCCCCGTATAGGAATCCGCAAGCTGTCCCCTCGCATCATAGATATAGACAGCCACGAGATCCGAGCGTACATTGCAAAGCGTCTCCAGGGTCTGGTCGGATTTTCCTCCGCTCTTTGTCAGATTCTTTTCGATCAGGCTCATGATCTCCTGCATGTCCCCGATATAGTTGGAGATCGCATTGGATGCCTGTGTCACCGCCTGTTCACTGCTGGTCTGCGCTGCCTGTTTCATACTGGATACATACAGCGATAAAAAGAAAAAGGTAGACCACAGTAAAAAAAGTGTAACCAGTCCGACCACCAATATCGTAATGATAAAAGAAAGTGATGCTTTCCGTTTTTTCATAATGATTCTTTCTCCTGACGCATGGCATTGGGAGACATTCCGCAATATTTTTTAAAGCAATAACTAAAATAATGCTGATCGCTGTAGCCGCAGCGTTCCGCGATCTCCCTCATTTTCATTGCGCTGCCCAGTACCAGCTCTCTCGCCGTCTCGATCCGTTTTTTCGTCAGCAGGTCTACGAAGCTGGCTCCGGTCTCCTTTTTGATCAGTGCGCTTAGGTAGTTCGGACTTACATGAATGTTGTTGCTGACACCCACCAAAGACAGCGTCGGATCACCATAATCCCTTTCGATGATCTGCATTGCCTTCTCACACAGGATCTGGCTGCTTTTTTTCTTGCCGGCGTTGATCAGCTCCCAGACCTCCAGACATAAGGACGTAAAACGGTCTTTTACCTCTCGCACCGGTCCCTCCAGCATGGCAAACCGCTGGAACAGGGCGCTGTCATCCGTCACGGTATAAGCTATACGGATGAGTGCCGATGACATTCTGAAAATCATAAACTTGCATTTTAACTGAGTATCCTGTTCCGACTCCAGTTTTTCAAAAACAGTTTTCAGATACTGCTCCAGTTCTGTGCGGGAACCGCTTCGGATCAGATTCTCCATCTGCACCACGTATTCCGAAGCCATTTCCATATCCATGGAGTTGTCCCGTTCCTCATCCGCGATATAATGGATCCCGCTCTCTCCCGGTTTGCAATATCCCAGTGCACTCATGGCTCCGCGGTATGCCTCGTGACATTCTCCCAGACGCTCTCTGATACGGCTGACACCAATGTGGCAATGCATGTTCAAAATACGTTCCGTACTCTGTGCCATCTCACCAACTGCAATATGAAGATATTTTTCAAACGTGGTCCTCGTAGCCGCCAGTATCGTTATGATCCGCCCATCCATGGCAAAGCTGTAATGCTTCATATATTTTTGCAGGATCATATCAGCCGAATGTGCGAGCTCCGGCCGGGTGCAGTTCTGTCCGTCTCTGTCTTCCACCGAGATTGCCAGTACAGCATACTCAAACGAGTTATTCCGGTCCTTCAGGAATCCATTCGCGATCGCCTGTTCGATCAGCTTCTCTTCTCTCTCTCCACTGTCGAAATTTACATAATCATCCAATAGCAGCGGTAGAAAAAACTGCTGAAGATTGGGATTATCATTTTTTCTGGTGTCAAATTCCGCAAAAATGCCATCGATCTTAAGCTTGATCTTCTTCAGTTCTTCCGTCAGATCCGCCATAGTAATGGGCTTCAGCATATAACTGATAATGTTGTACTGAATGGCCTGTTGTGCATAGGAAAATTCATCAAATCCGCTTAAGAAAGCAATCTGTGTGGTAGGCCGCACCTCTCTGACCTGTCTGGCCAGTTCAATCCCCGACACAAAGGGCATCCGGATATCCGTCAGTAAAAGATCCGGTTCCATCCGCTCCACCAGCTCCAATGCTTCGATACCGTTTTCAGCTTCTCCCACCACACGGAACCCAATACTTTCCCAATCAATTTTCCGTATGATCGCTCTGCGTAATTCTTCTTCATCATCTGCAACTACAATCGTATACATAGGTAACCTCACTGTTTCATTTTAAAGTAAGTATCTGCGCGGAAAATGCGATCGGAAGAGAAATCTTCCGTGGCGTGTTTTCTCCCAAAAACAAGATTTCCGCGATTCTGCCGTCTCCTGATATAATCTCACCGGTTCCGTATTTCCGATGCTGCACCTTACAACCGGTAACACATGCCTCAATACATTTTTCCACCTCCTGCGCAGACAATTGCTGTACTTTTTTCTGTACATTTTTATGTATGTTTTTCTGTGCTTTTTCCGGAAGGATCTGTCGCTCCTTCGGCTTTTTCAACACTTCCCCGGAAAACACAGAAGTCATATTCGGTCCAAAAGTAAATATATAAAGCTGTTCCTTTGCACGAGTCATCCCTACATAATAAAGCCTTCTCTCTTCTTCGTAGGCATTTGCCTCCGGAGAGTCCGGTCTGCATCCTCCGGGTGGGATCGCTGCCGGCAGTACTCCGGCCAGCATATCCGCCAGATAGACCCTTGTATATTCTAATCCTTTGCTGGAATGGATCGTCGACAGGATAAATTTGCTCTCCGGATCGCCACATCCTTCCCGGATCATCTCCTGCAATTTCTGTAATCTCTTCGGGAAATCAAACAGACTCTCCTCCCGGTCTCCCAGTACTTTCAAGATCTCTGCTTTACCACTGTCCATACCGTGGCTATCCATGAATTCCTGATATCCCATATAATTCAGGATCCGGTAGATCGCCCTGCCTGCCGTCTCATACCTCATATTGTCCAGGTGCGTTGCCAGCGCCCTGCACTGTTTTCTGGTATAAACGGACACATCCTCCTGCTCTGCGACCATATCCAGCAATGTCAGTCTCCCGGTATTGGCATCAACCGCTTCCATTGCCGCCTTTTTGCTGATTCCGGCACCCATTTTATAATAAATCCTCAAAAAAGTCTCCCCGTCCCATGGGTCCAGTGACAAATGAATAAAATCACAGATATCGTTGACGACAGGATGTGAGAAAAAGGTCATATCCGTATTTTTCACCCGATAAGACAGACCCTTTCGTTCCAACATATCAATGATGGGAAGTGCACTCTCATTGTTCCGGTACAATACCGCTGTCTCCTGTTCACAGTCCTCCGCAACTTTCAGCAGATAGTTATATTGTCCCTGTCTGGACACTGCCCTGATCTCCGTGACACAGCCACCGGATGCTCTGGCTGCGGTCATGGTCTTCGCATGGCGGTTCCGATTTTTCTGTATCAGTTGATCCGCTGCCCGGACAATCTCCTGTCTGCTGCGGTAATTCGTCTCCATAAGCAGCAGCTGCGCCCCGGGATGTCTGCTTTCGAATTCCACCAGTGCCTGGGGATATGCCGCCCGGAACCCGTAAATACTCTGATCTTCATCCCCCACCATGAACAGATTTCTGCTTTTTGCCGCCAGCAGATCCATCATATCATGCTGTATCTTCGAAGTATCCTGTGCCTCATCCACACAAAAATACTGATATTTTTCTCTGAAGTACGCAAGCACCTCCGGATACTGTTCGAGAATCCGCAGAGCATAGATCATCTGATCATCATAATCTATCATTTGCATCTGTCTGAGTTTCGCATTATACGCCCGAAAAATCTCCGGGAACTTTTCCACTTCCGTATCCATATCGCGGATTTCTTCCGGTGTCAGACGCATATTTTTCGCGTAAGTGATCTCCAGCTGTGTTTCTTTGATATCGTTTTCCGTAGCATACTTTCCGGTCACTTCCAGAAAGGACTGCTTAACCGCGGTGGAAGCTTCTTTATCTGCCACCTGAAATGGTGTCTTCTGCGTCCGGTATGCAAAATACTGCAATACTTTCTGAGAAATTCCGTTAATCGTACGGAATTCCAATCGATTTGCATCTTCCTCCCCGAATATTTTAGCAAATCTTCTGCGCATATCCTCGGTGGCCGCCACAGTATAAGTTACGGTCAGAATGGATTCCGGCCGGATCCCCAGACAATAGATCATATATCCCAGTCTGCTGACCAGCACGGTAGTCTTTCCGCTGCCGGGTACCGCAAGCAGCAACACCGGGCCGTCCACTGCCCTCACTGCCCGAAGCTGTTGTTCATTCAATTGAATGTTATATTTTTCCGTAAAATCAGTGAAGTTCAATGTCGCACCCTGCCTTCATGGGTTTCCCATCCAAGATTGCCTCCCGAAGAATACCGTCATCTCCGTAGGACAATTTTAAGGAGAAAAATGGCCGGTTCTCTCGCAGTAACCGGAAGAAAATCTTGTCTCCCTCCCAAAGATTCAATTCTTCTATTCTGTCCATATCGACCCATTCCAAGGTGCCTTCATCACATTCCACAGGAGTTCCTGAGAATCCATCCGCCGTATAGAGACACATATACTCGTATTCCTCACCGCATACAAATGTGATCAGGCCTCGAAACCGGTAAGAAGTCAGTGTATATCCCGTCTCTTCTTTTACTTCCCTGAGCACACATTCCTCTGGGCTTTCCCCTGCCTCAAAATGACCGCCTACTCCAATCCACTTATCCTTATTTATGTCATTTTCTTTTTTCACTCGATGAAGCATCAGATACCTGCCGCCCTGCTCTATATAGCAAAGCGTCGTAAGATTACTGCCCTTCTGTTGTATACCCATCAAAGTTCTCTCCCTCACAAATGTCATATTAAAGATAGTATAACAGATTCCGGGTGGGCACACAAATAGAATGTTGTAAGTTACTACACATCCGGTTCTGAGATGCGTGTGACTCCCACATAGATATCCGATATTTCAAACCATGTAGGATAATCGACGATACCGGTCTGCGGAAGATGAAATATTTTTTGGAACATCCTGACTGCTTCCGCAGTATCAGGTCCATAGATACCGTCCGGGATCAGAGTAGGGATCGCCGGATAATTTCTGGCAATCCGGTTCAACTGTTGTTGCAGCTGACGGACTTTTTCCCCGGAAGACCCAATAGTCAGGTCATATCCCGGCCAGGAGGACGGCACTCCCGATATAATATCCGCAGAATTGATGTACATATCATTACCGTAATAATAATGAATGATATCAATGGCGGAATATCCCTGCTCCGCCAACGACTGGGATCCCCACTGACTAAGTCCCCGGCAGGTAGTCCGGTTGCCGTCACAGTATGATGTGAAAATAGGCTGCCGTACACCAGGTCTTGATAAATAATTGGTAAAAATGGAATCTACCAGATAATCGATCTCTTCAAACACATTTCTGCCATAGATCCATTTTTGGTCATATGCCGTAGAAGATGTTATTGTAAAGTCATATCCTTTTCCCCTATACCACTCTGTAAATACACGATTTAGCGTAAACGACTGGATCACCAGTATATTTGCATAGATCGCACTTTCCGACCAGGTCGGATAAATCTCGCTGGAAGCTACATTTTTAATATAATCCTTATAGCGTACCCAGTAATTTCTGGCAGTGGGATCCTCCGGGTCGCCATCATGTACGATCACGTATTCCGGAATGACCACGCGGCTTAAGACAATCTCCCCTGTCTCGTTCATAGGCTTGATTTCTTCTTCCGGAATCTTAGGGGGATATTCTCCAAACAAGGTATGTGGCGGGATCACCACCACCTTCTCCTCCTCTTCTGTTACATCCAATGGATTCATTCGTATCGGTTGTAATGAATATGCACCTGCCAGAATCTCAGAGCCGGATACCAATACCGTTTCAAAGCCTTCTGCCGTCACTTGAATGTTATACTCAGAATAAGGCTGCTCCGTAATATCAGGAGTCAGAGAAAGCTCTCTGGGCGGTGCTTTCAGATTGATCTCCGGGGTCTGCCCCGATTCATCGGTAGTAAGTGTCTCTATCGGAGAATCCGGATCTCCGGTATAAGAAATGGTGACCGTAGCACCGGGGATCGGTGACATCCCCAGTGCAGAGACAACACTGATCTGTAGTGTCCCTGTATAAGTAGTATCCTTAACATCCATGGACATGCGTCCTTTCTGCCTATCCCGTACCACATCGTCCTCGTATGTTCGGTCAGGCAACAAATCTTCCTTACAGAATATGCTCCGTTATGCGAAGATGTGCTTAAATGCTAACGATTCAAAGTCATATAAATATGATGGCATGAATTTCTGAATAACTACCATATTTTTTCTAACAAAAAAGCAGGAACTGTGACTTATGTAAACACACTCATCACAGTTCCTGTTCTATTTATTGTCCTTCACCGGACCTTCTCTTCATTTACTTCGTCAGCAGCATCATAATGTCATTGCTTCTTGCTACGAACTTGGTCATGGCATCTGCATCCAGAGGGGCATGTTGGAGTTTAGCCAGATCATACAGCTGCTCGCAGATCATTTCTGCATTCTCGCCGTCCTGGTGTTCAGTAATGTACTGTACCAGAGGATGGTTGGCATTCAGGATCAGGGTCTCGCCCTCGCCGCCGAAAGCACTCATATCCATGCCGGGCATGGAGTACATCTTCATCATATCCTGCATACGTCTGCTCTCTTCGGACAGAGTGATCATAGAAGAGATCTTCTTGTTCTTCAGCTTCTCTACCTTGATCGTGATCTTGTCATTCTTCAGAGCCTTCTTCATCAGCTTACTGATGCTCTCAGCCTGCTCTTCCATCTCTTTTTCAGCCTTCTTGGAAGTCTTGGACTTCAGGGCATCGGTCACATCCGCATCGATACGCTGGAACTTGATTCCCTCATTCTTCTGCTCCAACTGGGAGATGAAGGGCTGATCGATATTGTGGGTCAGGATCACAGCATCCATCTTGGCAGCCTTGAACATATTGATGTACTGGCTCTGCTGCTGTTCATCCGTTACATAGTAGATGATCTTCTCCTTCTTCTCTTCCTCGGTATTCTCCTCGGAAGCCTCATCTTCCGCCTTGTCCTCTACGACTTCGGCTTCTACCTTGTTGCCGTTCTCGTCTACGGCATTCTCCTTGTTCTCTTCCTCATCCTGAGGCTTGATCTCCAGGCACTCCGGCAGAGTCAGATACTTGCCGTCCAGATTCTTGAAGAGGATATAATCATTCATCTTCTCACAGAACTTGTCATCCTTCAGGCAGCCGAATTTGATGAAGGGACTGATATCATCCCAGTACTTGTCGTACTCTTCCTTGTCGGTCTTGCACATACCGGCAAGCTTGTCCGCTACCTTCTTGGTAATGTACTCGGCGATCTTCTTGACAAATCCGTCGTTCTGCAATGCACTTCTGGATACATTCAGCGGCAGATCCGGACAGTCGATGACACCCTTTAACAACAGCAGGAACTCTGGAATGACTTCCTTGATATTATCTGCGATAAATACCTGATTGTTGTACAGCTTGATGGTACCCTCGATAGACTCATACTCCATATTGATCTTCGGGAAGTACAGAATACCCTTCAGATTGAAAGGATAATCCATGTTCAGGTGGATCCAGAACAGAGGCTCCTTGTAATCCTGGAATACCTTGCGGTAGAAGTCCAGATACTCTTCCTTGGTGCACTCGTTGGGGTGCTTGGTCCACAGAGGCTGTGTCTCGTTGATCAGTTCGGGACGCTTTCTGATCTTCAGCTTCTTGGGTTCTTCTGCTGCCTCGGCTTCTGCATTCTCGCCCTCTGTTTTTTCCTTCTTCTCCGGCTCGATCTCTTCGAGGACTTCATCATCGGGAAGCTTTTCCTCTTCCTTGATGATCTGGGTCTCCTTGGTGTTCGCCTTGGACAGATAGATCTCCGTAGGCATGAAGGAACAATACTTCTTCACTACCTCACGAGCCTTATACTCATTACAGAACTCCAGGCAATCCTCATTTAAGAACAGAGTGATAGTCGTACCGACATCGGTCTTGTCTCCGTCTTCCATGGAGAACCCGGTGCCGCCGTCACACTCCCAGTGTACTGCCTTGGCGCCATCCTTGTAAGATAACGTATCAATATGTACTTCATCCGCTACCATGAATGCGGAATAGAAGCCCAGTCCGAAATGACCGATGATCTGGTCAGAATTGCTCTTGTCCTTATATTTCTCAATGAAATCCGTAGCACCGGAAAATGCGATCTGGTTGATATACTCTTCCACTTCGTCGGCGGTCATACCCAGACCGTTATCCTTGAAGGTCAGTGTCTTCTTCTCAGGATCCACGATGACATCCACACGTCCCTTATAACCTTCGGGAAGAGAATATTCTCCCATCATGTCCAGCTTCTTCAGCTTGGTCACAGCATCGCAGCCGTTAGAGATCAGCTCTCTGTAGAAAATGTCGTGATCGGAATACAACCACTTTTTAATAATCGGAAAAATGTTTTCACTGTTGATTGATAAGCTACCGCTTTTTGCTGCCATTTTTACCACATCCTTTTCTATAATTGCACAGTCATGGCTGACTGTTATCTAACTGATTCTAAGTGTAGGACTGCAAAAATAAAAAGTCAAGACAAATTTAGCACTCGTTTCAAATGAGTGCTAACAATCTGTCGAAAATCCAGTATTTATCAGTGTTTCCGCAATTCTAAAATTTTAATAAAGCATATGGTGATCCTAAGAATTACTCCTCCGGAAAATACTTTGCATACACATCAAAAAAGTTATCCGTGGTCACCTGTTCGTCCGTGATCAGGGTAATCTCATCCCACAGTTTGTCATTGAGCTGACGCACCAGCGTATTCACGAAGCTGTCATACTCCTGTCCGAAGACTTCCCTTTTCCGTTCCTCTACAATCTTAAGCTTATTGGCATCGGTTTCTTCTCTATCCAGGGTATTGGTACATTTGATAATATAATACCCTCTTTCGCACTGGATCACCTGGCTCACTTCATCCGTTGCCAGATTGAATGCTGCTTCCTCGTAGGCACTCTCCGCCTCCCCCTTACCGAAAGAATAGGTGATCTCGGAATCATCGCTGTATTTAGAAGCCAGTTCCGTGAAATCATGCTCTCCGTCCACCGCCATGGCTCTCACCTCACAGGCTTTTTCGTAAGCTTTCTGGATAGAGCTTTCCGAATAGGGCTTTAAGTTACCGTCCATATCTGTGGATGCTGTTGCGAAAAAGATCTGCTGCACCGTAATCTTGCGGGCCTCGTCATCACTGATCTCCGGATTGATATCCTGAATGATCAGTCGGTAGACCTTATCCGCCATGGCGTATTCCCGGTACAGATTTTCCACGATCTCCTCCGTGGCACCCATGGTCTCGATCTCTGTGTCATTCAGGGAAGAATAATACTCTTTCGCTGCCTCGACGACCTTTGCTTCCTCGGCTTTCTCTAACGTGACCTCTTTTTCCTTTGCCAGCAGATACATGGTCTTGATCTGTGCGATCCGAGCCAGTACCGTCTCCTTGACGTTATCCTCCAGTGTCACACCGTTTAAGGAAGTGTTCCAGATCTCCGTTCCGTAGACATTCGCATACTGATTCTGTATCGTAGTCAGATAGATCATGATCTCTGCCTTAGAGCAGGATTCATCTCCGATCCGGAAGACTTCATTTTTCCCGAATCCTGTGGTAAAGACTACTTTCGTGCCGTCACTGCCGCCGCAGGCGGTCAGCCCCGTCATCATACTTACTCCCAACACTCCCGCCACCAATACCGCGGTGATATTACATCTATTTTTAAAAAACATAGCATTTCCTACTTTCTCAAAGTCTCTGAATTCTGATTATACCCTATTTTTTTCTTCTGTGCCATGTTTTCTTGGAAGTTCAGAAAATTCTAAGAATTCCAAAGACACAAAAATGCGTGCAGAGATGATCCACACGCATTTCCTGATTATCCTGTTTTTAACCATTCCAAACCTTCTGTCAGTGATTACTCGATCACATGGATCCAGCCCTTAGGAGCTTCGATCCTGCCCATCTGGATACCGGTCAGAGTCTCATACAGCTTCTTGGTGACAGGTCCCATCTCGGTCATGCCGCTGGGCAGGCAGATCTCTTTGCCGTGGTCAACGATCTTACCAACAGGGGAGATAACTGCTGCGGTACCGCACAGACCAGCCTCTGCGAAGTCTTTTACTTCATCCAGGTATACTTCTCTCTCTTCTACTTCCAGTCCCAGATATTCCTTGGCAACATATACCAGAGAACGACGGGTGATGGAAGGAAGGATACTGTCGGACTTGGGAGTTACGACCTTGTTGTCCCTGGTAACGAACAGGAAGTTCGCACCGCCGGTCTCCTCTACCTTGGTACGGGTAGCAGCATCCAGGTACATATTCTCATCGTAGCCTTCCTTGTGAGCGGATACGATAGCATGTAAGCTCATAGCGTAGTTCAGACCAGCCTTGATGTGACCGGTTCCGTGAGGTGCCGCACGGTCAAAGTCGGTGACACGGATAGTCAGAGGCTTAACGCCGCCCTTGAAGTAAGGTCCAACAGGGGTGCACAGGATACGGAACTGATACTCATCCGCAGGCTTTACACCGATGACAGGGTTGCTGCCGAACATATAAGGACGAATGTACAGAGTTGCACCGCTGCCGTAAGGAGGCACGAAAGCATCGTTCGCCTTAACAGTCTCGGTAACAGCTTCCACAAAACGCTCCTTGGGGAAAATGGGCATCTCCAGTCTTGCTGCGGAAGACTCCAGACGTTCACCGTTTAAGTCAGGACGGAAGGTTACGATATGTCCGTCTTCTGTGGTGTAGGCCTTCAGGCCCTCGAATACGGTCTGTGCATACTGCAGTACACCTGCACACTCATTTAATACGATGTTGGGGTCCTGGGTCAGCTGACCGTCATCCCATTTGCCGTCCTTGTAATTGGACACATATCTGTAATCCGTAGGGATATAACCGAAACCGATATTACCCCAGTCAATGTTCTTCTTTTCCATTTTGTATTCCTTCTTTCCTGGTTTACCACTCTGCCTGTTGATTTCTCTTAACAGAATTTATTGATTTTCATTATTATACCATTTGTAATAAAAGTCAATATACACATTTATGCTTTCCAGTGCTTTTTTCAGCGAAAATGTGGCTCATTTCTCCTTTTAGCTGAAAACTCAAATTAAATTCACTACAATTATTTTTCTCCGGTAGCTTCCTGATATGCACTGTTCGCTACCACTGACCATCCGGTCTTATCCCCCGCAATGACCTGCAGATCTTCACTGCGGACCGCATAAAACTCCACGATCTGTGCTACCTCTGTGGACAGATTCTCTTCCGGATTCCGGTACAGCACGAAAATCTCACATTTTCCGTTCTGCGAGGTACGATTGTAGACCAGCGTGTATGCATAGGTCTTTCCCGCCTGCTCCTGTTCTCCCAGCTGCAGATAGAAATTGCCTTTGGCATTGTAGCAGACTTCGAAGGAAAAGCCCTGTTGTTGCAGCACAGCATCATATACTGCCTGTGCGTAAGGCTCTAAGGGATCCTGTACATCTTCCGCGGTTTCCGTCTCCGACGCATAGTATTCCGCAAGCCACTGTTCTTCCATCGCCTGCTTTGCTACCGTTTCTGCATCCTCCGGGTGGGTATTTTCTTCCTTGTCCATCAATTCCGTCAGATAAGTAATGTAATCCTCACCGGCAAGCTCCGTCTCTCTCCGAAACAGCACGCCCTCTGGACGCCAGTAGGAATACCAGTGCCTGTCCGGGAACTCCATCTCTTCCACACTGATCAGATTCTCTGTGAGCCGCGTCTCCGAAGGGATGTCATTTTCAAACCAAATCCAGGCAATTCCGGCAAACGTGACGATCAGGCACAGCACTGCCCACAAAGCAATGGCGATATCCTCCAGCCACTCCCATTTCCCGGGAGTTCCCCACTTGTCCCGTATTTTCCGGTGCAGCCTGATGGGTACTCTCAGATATACATAAAACAGGAGAAGCAGCAGACACAGCAGATCCCCCAGTAACAACACATAACTGCGAAAACTTACGGGACCACCCCACAGAATCATTCTGGCTGCCACATATATTCCTGCCAGAGTAAGCAGTAAAACCGTAACTGCCAAATATATCTTCTTTTTCATCGTTTTCCGCACTCAGGCTTTCTTGCGCTCGTACTTTAAGAACTGATAAGTGATGTCAAAATAGACCTGCTCGTCGCTGTCCGCGGTGATCTCCCACTCGGGATCGCTGTCCAGATCCGGGAAATAAGCATCCGCCTCGTAGGCATGATCGATCTTCGTCACATGTGCCACGTCACAGTAAGGCAGCATCTGGCGGTAAATACTCTCTCCGCCGATGATATAGATATTCTCTTCGTCATATTTCTTCAGTTCTTCCAGCAATTCTTCAATAGAGTGTACCACGATTGCATCCTTGACCTGATAATTCGGATCTTTTGACAAAATAATGTTGATGCGGTTCTTTAAAGGCATGCCCTGCGGGAAAGTCTCCAAAGTCTTGCGTCCCAGAACCACTACCTTACCGGTCGTCTCTTCGCGGAAATGCTTGTGATCGTTGGGGATGCGGATCAGCAGTTCGTTCTTGCTGCCGATGGCCCAGTTGTTGTCTACTGCTACAATTAAATTCATGGTGTACCTCGTTTCTGTTTGTTTCTATGATAATAACCGGTTTCTCCGTGCTTCGCACTCACGAAACCGTACTGATATTCGTATTCCGGGCTACCGCCCTACTTACTCATGTCAGATTGCAATCGGAATATCCCTGATCTGCTCCCCTGTCTGGTAGCCTTCAAGCTTCACATCATCCGGCGTGAACTGATAGAAATCCTTGATCTCCGGGTTCAGCCAGAACTTCGGTGCCGGGAAGGGTTCTCTGCTGATGAGCTCCTTAATGGCATCCACATGGCGGTCATAGATATGGGCATCCGCAATGACATGCACCAGCTCGCCCACGTTCATGTTGCAGACCTGCGCCAACATGTGCACCAGCACCGCATACTGTACCACATTCCAGTTGTTGGCTGCCAGTACGTCCTGGGAACGCTGGTTTAAAATGGCATTCAGTGTCAGCCTGTCCTCTCCCGCCTTCTGCGTCACGTTAAAGGTCATGCTGTAGGCGCAGGGATACAGATTCATCTCGTGCAGATCCTGATGGACATAGATATTGGTCATGATCCGACGGCTGAAGGGATTGTTCTTCAGATCGTAGATCACACGGTCCACCTGATCCATCATGCCTTCCTTATACTGATGCTTCACTTGCATCTGGTAGCCGTATGCCTTGCCGATCGAGCCGTTTTCATCTGCCCACTCATCCCAGACGTGGCTGTTTAAATCATGAATGTTGTTGGACTTGCGCTGCCAGATCCACAGCATCTCATCTGTGGCGGATTTTAATGCCGTCCGGCGCAAGGTCAGGATTGGGAACTCCTTCGACAGGTCGTACCGGTTCACCACTCCGAATTTCTTAATGGTATAGGCAGGAGTGCCGTCCGGCCAGTGGGGGCGCACTTTCTCGCCCTCCGTGCTGGTACCGTTGGTTAAAATGTCATTGCACATATCGATAAAAATATGATCCGCTAAACTCATGTTGTCTCCTTATTATATCGTTCTCTCTTAAATATAAACGGTTTCTCCGCGCTTCGCACTCTCGAAACCGTACACCCCTTCGTAATCCGGGCTATCGCCCTACTTACTCAGGGTTGTTTACTTTCCTCATAGAAGGCACGTCTTGCCTGCAAGCAGGCCTTCATGCCTTCTATGGGAAAGTTTATATTTCCCACTTGTCGCACAGGGAATTGATCTGGTCAGCGAACTTCGCCATATCCTTGTTGGTCATGACGCCCTCGCTCTTCGTAACCAGTGCCAGTAAGCGTCTTGCAGAGGCAAGCAGTCGTTCGAAGACTCCGGTAGCAGGCTTCGTCTTTTTCTGCACAGCAACAGGTGCTGCCTCATAGGTGAACTTATTGCCTGCCAGATCGAACTCCGTACCGCTGTAAGGAGCGTAGGCTCTCTGCCCGTACTCGATCTTCAGGCACTCAGCAAATCCGGTACATACGCTGTCCTCTCCATGTACCACGAACACCTTCTTCGGTTTTTCTTCAAAGGCCCGGATCCAGTCGATCAGGCCTTCCTTATCCGCATGACCGCTCAGTCCCGTCATTTTCCGGATCTCGGCGCGCACTGAAACCGTCTCACCGAACAGCTTCACCTCATCAGCCCCCTCTACCAGTGCCCGGCCCAGTGTTCCCACCGATTGATAACCGACGAACAGGATCGTACACTCCGGTCTCCACAGATTATGCTTCAGATGATGCCGGATACGTCCTGCATCACACATACCGGATGCGGAGATAATGACCTTAGGTGTCTCGTCAAAGTTGATGGCTTTGGATTCCTCACTGGTGATAGACAGCTTTAATCCTGAAAAAGCAATGGGATTAATGCCCTCTTTTACGAATTCCATCGCCTCATCATCGAAGCATTCCCACCTGTTCTCCTGGAATATACCGGTAGCCTCTACCGCCATGGGACTGTCCACATACACCGGGAAATCTTCATGCCCCTTTACCAGGCGCCCTACCTTGATCTTCCGCAGGAAATACAAAATCTCCTGGGTACGGCCCACAGCAAAAGACGGGATCACCACGTTACCGCCCCGGTCTAAGGTCTCCTGCAGCACCTTGGTCAGTTCTGCCACATAATCCAGCTTATCCTTCGGATGCAGTCTGTCACCGTAGGTAGACTCCATCACGACATAATCCGCTTCCTTCGTAGGTGTCGGATCCTTAAGTAACGGCTGGTGCTTGTTGCCGATATCGCCGGAAAATACGATTTTTTTCGTATTGCCGTCCTCCGTCAGCCAGACTTCGATGCTGGCAGAGCCCAGCAGATGTCCGATATCCGTAAAACGGATTTTTACTCCCTCACATACTTCCACGATCGTATTGTAATGGCAGGGAACGAACCGGCGGATCACACCATCTGCATCCTCCATGGTATACAGCGGCTCCACCACTGCATTATTCGCAGAACGTTTTGCCTTACGATTCTTCCATTCCGCTTCGGCACTCTGGATATGTGCACAGTCACGCAGCATAATGCTACACAGATCCGCCGTAGCATCCGTGGTATAGATCTGGCCTCTGAAGCCTCTGGCATACAGAAGCGGCAGAAGACCCGAATGATCCACATGAGCATGAGTCAGGAATACATAATCGATCATGGATTCCGCCACCGGCAGCGGCACATTTTCAAATACATTGACACCCTGCTCCATACCGTAGTCCACTAAAATATGTTTCCCGGCAACCTCCAGATAATGACAGCTTCCGGTTACTTCATGGTCTGCCCCCACAAACACAAGTTTCATAGCTCTACCTCCGTTTTTGTAATGTTATTTCAAAGCATTGGCTGTTTCATAGAACTGATAATAAATTCCCTTCTGCTCCATGAGCTGGTCGTGATCGCCTTCCTCCACGATACCATCGTCCGTCAGCACCAAGATCCGGTCCGAATTGCGGATACTGGATAGTCTGTGGGCTATGGTCAGGGTCGTGCGTCCCTCCGACAGCTCTCCTAAGGACTTCGCCACCGCAAATTCACTCTCATTATCCAGTGCGGAAGTAGCCTCATCCAGTATGATAATGGGCGGATTCTTCAGAAATACTCTGGCGATGCTGATCCGCTGCTTCTGTCCCCCGGACAGCTTCACGCCCCGCTCTCCCACATAAGTATCATAACCATCCTTCAGATCCATGATAAAATCATGTGCTCCGGCGCGTTTTGCCGCCTCGATCACGTCTTCTTTGGAAGCTCCCGGACGTCCATAGGAGATATTTTCATAAATCGTACCGGAGAACAGATATACATCCTGCTGCACGATACCGATATTGCCCCGCAGGCTCTTTAACGTAAAATGCTTGATATCCTGGCCGTCCAGCAGGATCTTTCCTTCCGAGACATCATAGAATCTGGGGATCAGATTGCACAGTGTCGTCTTTCCTCCACCGGAGGGTCCGACGATCGCCACCTTTTCCCCCGCATGGATCTGCAGGTTCAGATTCGTAAATACCTTATTGTGATCATCCGGATATTCAAAGCTTACTTTTTCAAAAGAGATCTCTCCCTTCGGATCTTTCAGTTCGACCGCATCCGGCTCGTCAAAGATCTCGATATCCGCATCCACGATCTGCAGAAAACGCTCGATGCCGGTCATACCTCTCTGGAACTGCTCGGCAAATTCGATGATACGACGGATCGTTGCGATCAATGTGGACACATACAGCATATATGCCACCAGATCACCTGCGGCTATCTTACCTCTTACCATGAAGATACCGCCTGCCACCAGGACTACCAGATACATCAGTCCGTCGAACAGCTTGACTGTGGTATTAAATGCTGCCATGTAGCGGTAGGTCAGCTTCTTAATATCCAGAAAGGTACCGTTGTCCTTCTCGAACTTTTCATTCTCCACTTCTTCATTGGTAAATGCCTTAACGACCTTATGTCCTAAGAGGCTGTCCTCGATCCGGGCATTCAGTTCGCCGATCTGATTGCGCTGCTTACGGAAAGCGCTCCGCATCCGGAAATTCAGGATCATGCACACACCGCACATAAGCGGTACACATAAAAAGATCATCAAAGTCAGCGGCAGATTGATATTTGCCAGAATGACAAAAGAGATCACCGTCTTGATCCCGGCGATGAAAAATTCCTCCGGGCAATGATGGGCGAATTCTGTCACATCGAATAAGTCATTGGTGATCCGCCCCATGATCTGACCGACCTTGGTATTGTTATAGTAGGTATTGGACAGCTTCTGCAAATGATTGTACGCATCTCTGCGCATGTCCGTCTCGATCTTCGCTCCCATGACGTGTCCCATATCGGACATATAGTAGCCGGCGATGCAGTCCACGATACGAAGTCCGAAATACAAAATGCCAAGCGTAAATATGGTCTTCACCGACAGGGCAGCCAGATCCCGCAGCCCCTCATTGGTAATATAGCGCATGATCAGTGGCAGTACCAGTTCACAGACCGTAGTCAGTGCCGCACAGAACAGATCCATGCACAGGGTAAAACGATATTTTTTAAAATAAGGTGCAAATCTGCGAAACAGTTCGCGGGTCGTGTATTGTTTATTCTCCATTGCTATTAAATTCCTTTTTGATCATTTCTATAAATGTTTCTTATAAATATTTTCCCTCTCCCTGATAAAAACGAACTTTCCCTTTTTGTTCTTTCTTCTGTTCATACAATGTATTGTCCGCAGCAGACAGGAAATCCCACACTCGGTTTGGTTCCCTCGGAATAGCACAGACACCACCTACAGAAATCGTAAGCCACGGTTCCAATTCGGAATCTTCATTGGGAATTTTGTATTCCCGGATACCGGCACACAACGATTCCGCATGTTCCATTGCATAGGTCAGATCACGCCCTGTCATCACTACGAGGAATTCATCCCCACCGTAACGCGCCACATAGTCTTCCGGGAATATTTTTTTCAACGTATCTGCCACTGCACAGATTCCTTCATCCCCTTTTCCATGCCCGTACCGGTCGTTTAGTTGTTTAAAATAGTCAATATCCAAAAATAGAATTCCCAGTTCTTTCTCATTTAATTTGCAGGCTTCAAAGACATCCTCTAGATAACGGTTCAGACTTCTCTTGTTGTACAGTCCTGTCAATTCGTCATGCTCTGACTGATACAATAATTTGTTTCTCTTCTTCGTCTGCTCCCGCTGCTCCTCTTCCACCGCCTGCAGGCGCTTACGCAGCTCCAGCATATACATGACCTGATTGCTCTCGATCATTTCGCTGCTTTCCTTGATGTGAAAAAAAGTCTCTGTAGCCTGACGGAATTCCTCTATAGACATCTGTGCACTGCAATAACGCAGCCGCAACATTAAAAGCTGTAGCAGCAGGCTCCTATTCTGCTCGATCGCCGCCTTAGGCTCCAGACAATCCAATATCTCCTGCAGCAATTCTATATTACCGGTCTTTTCCACGTATTGGAGAAGATTCTGAATACTGTCATATTCGGAAGATACCTGACGCATATCTTCCAATGCCATCACAGCCTGTCTTACATGGTCTGCCGCTTTTTCCCGGTGTCCTTCACTTTCTGCCAGATACGTGAAAAACACATTCGCCGCAAGTCTCGTTTCCCGAATGATCTCTTCGCTTTTTCCGGTTTCTTCCAGTTTGCGGTATACCTCCATTGCCTCCTGATCCATATCCAGATGCAGAAGACAACAGCCATACTCTGACAGCATTTTCCGGAAATTGATCCGGCTGTAAATGCTGTCGTCACCTGCTTTTTCAAATTCACGGATGCATTCCCTATAACATTGCACGGCTCTGTCATAGACTCCGATAAGATAATATGCATCCGCCATATTACTTAATACTATACTATGTACCATCTTATCATTGTATTTCGCTGTATAATCCAATGCCCTGCCATACTGTTCCATGGCCAGAGACAGATTGTTCTGCATATGTGCCACGATACCGATCATATTATAGGCCCTGGCTACGTGAATCTCCTGATCCGTTCCCAGCAGGCATCTCACACTTTCGTCCAGATACTTCAGACACTGTTCCTGATTCCCTGTATCCAGATGATAAAATGCTGCGAAATAACAGATCCTTCCATGGATTCCCCTATCCCTCTTCTCCGTCACAAAGGATAATGCCTGTTCCAGTGTCTCCCAAGTATAAGGGATCCCATCTGCCATCTGTTGGTTTAACCGTTCTGCTGTCTCTAACATCTGCTGTCTGTCTACACTCATATTTGTTCCATCCTGTCAATTCCCCAATGCTTTACTCCTTATCATTGTATTATTTTATACACCGGTGCGCAAGTTATTTTACGGAATAGATAAAATGTTTCCCTATTTTTTAAAAAAATGTTAGAATGAGAATATGTGTCGGAAATAAGCAGGAAAAAGGTATTATTTTTATGGAAAATATCGCAATAAACAAGAGATTTCAAGATCTGCATTTTGACAGCATCCAGGCTTTACGCGGTCTGGCGGCTCTTTTTGTGGTGTTTCAGCATGTCCGTTTCTTAAATTTTGGTGCCTTCGGAGTAGACATATTTTTCTGCATCAGTGGGTTTATGATCATGTTCACCACGGAAAAAAGTACAAAATATTTCTTCCGGAAACGTCTGATCCGGATTCTGCCGCTGTATTATCTGATGACGTTCGGCACTTACGCAATGCTGCTTTTCTTCCCGTCCATGTTCCAGCAGACTAGACACAATCTTTCCTACCTGGTCAAGAGCCTGCTGTTTATTCCTTTTGAGATCAGTGGTGGAATTATCCAGCCTCTGGTGCGGATCGGATGGACTATCAACTGTGAAATGCTGTTCTATCTGTTATTTTTCATTGCCTTTCATATCAGCATGAAATACCGCGGCCTGATCTGCAGTGCATTCCTGGCAGTTCTGGTAGGAGCAGTCCAGATATGTGCTCCGGTGATTTCCTCCTGGCAGTCTCCGATAGGCGGGTTACTTTCTCCTGTTCTTATTTTTTACGGCGATCCTGTCATGCTGGAATTCATTTTCGGAATCCTCGCCTATTATCTGCTGCGTTTTTTATATCACAGGCATTTGGAGCATCCGTTTCCTATGGCTGTAAGTGTGCTGTCTGCGGTAGGCATTCCGGTAATTTTTTGTCTGTTGGCATTTTTCACCCCCAGGATCAATGTGATCGGTTTCCGCAGGCTTCCGCTGTGGGGACTTCCGGCATTTGTACTGTTGGTTTTAGCTTTCCTGACCGGACGGAAGCTCTCTCTGCCCCGCTTTTTCATCCTTATGGGAAATATCAGTTATTCCCTGTATCTGGTGCATTACTATCCGGTAATGTTCTTAGACCGGGCGGTGTTCGACTTCTCCACCCTCTCTGTAATGTCTGTCATCGGAGTGATCTTAAGTGTGGCGCTGAGTATCGGGTTGGCTTACCTGTCCTGGATCGTTGTAGAACAAAAATTCTCCGGATGGCTGCGGAAGAAACTGCTGCACTAAGCATTTCCCTTATAGCACCGATTTAGTCATTTGACTATTTTGTAAATTGTATATGCAATTATCCAAAAAGATGCACACTTTTTCTGTTGACATTTAGAACGTCCTATAGTATATTATAACTTGTCTGTAAGACATGCGCGAGTGGCTCAGCGGTGGAGCACCTCCTTGCCAAGGAGGGGGTCGCGGGTTCGATCCCCGTCTCGCGCTTCTTAAAACCCTTGATTTTTCAAGGGTTTTTCTATTTCATGTTGCATTTCATGTTGCATCAAGTTGTTTCCTGTAATTTATTTTCTCTGTAAATGGCAAGTTAGATTTGTCATCATCTGAATTATTAACAACAATAACGTCGCAGAAAGAACAGAGGTATAATATTAATTTCACTCCATATAAAAAAATATTAATAAGATTTACAGCAGGACACGTTGAAGACATTATAATTGATATGTCTGTTGTAAAAGTCGTTGGATAAATATGGTTTAGAAGATATTACAATAATGCTGCTGGATCAGATTATTATTATACTATTGGTGGATATGTGGTAAATGAATCTATATATATTCAAACATGCGCATCTTCCGGTTGGACTTTTTCTGATATTAAGATATATGGATTAAAGTAATTATTTAATATACTCAACTATTATATATGCCGTACCGCTTCCAACCTTGTTATTAAGATAGATATTTTTTTCAGATTGGTAGTAGTATGCATATATTGATAATCCAGTTTCCCATGTACAATGAATGGGAATTGTTCTGTTTTTGTTAGTCTCTATAGTACCTTTGATATCTATAACACGAGATGCGGTAGGAAGCGATAATGCAACAATATTAGTATTAATATTTGATGTGACTTGCTTAACAACTCGATATATCTTTCTACCATCAATCCATTTACCGCATATTGTTTCTTCCGTTGAATAAGTTAAATTGCCAGTTAATATAAAAAGGACGAAGAACACCCCTTCTTGTTCTTCGTCCTTTCTCCCATGACAAGGATTCTATTGGTTAAATTCAGAGTACCATACCTTCTGCCGACCCGTCAATTATAGAATGCCGCCTGCAGGCTGTTATATCCCGCCTTACCATTGGCTGTGAGATTAAGCTTTTTCTGCAGCTTGATTGTCTCCGCTCTGGCAGTCTTGCCATACCTGCCATCGATGTCCTGATTACCGCCAAGGATCTCGTTACAACGTGTCTGCCACCATCTGGCTACCTCACCGGTAGATCCCACCTTATATGTAAGCCCTACGCGCTTGGCCTGCAAACAGATCTGCTTGCGGACATACTGTGTGTTCTTTCCATCTTTGCCATCCTCTGTGAGCTTACGACCGTATGCATCCCGGTACCCGTCTGCGTTGGCAGCCTTTTGAAAATTCTGAATGTTGATATTGCAGGTTTCTTCCCTCTGCGCCGGAACAGATACCATTTCAAAGTCAGTATAAAAAATATTGATATCACACTTGCCGCTGATCCCAGGAACGGATCCGGAGGAAGTGTACTGCCAAATGTCTGCGAAGTTCAGCTCTGCTTCCGTCAGGCTGGTGCCATATCTAGCATACCAGACATATACTTTTCCCAACGCTGCAACGATCTTATCCATGTTAAAATAGTTTTTGAGATAATCTCTGTTAGTGTAAATGACCGGAACATGTCCTCTTTCCTTTACTCTGGATAGGAAAGCAATCGCCATGTTTGTGGCCAGATCTTTTGTGATGTTCACGCCCTTCGTTCTAGCGTATCTTACGGTATCATATTCTAGATCATACGCGACTGGACATTTTTGCCAGTACTTTTCCACCTGATCACAGCAATAGTCAGCCTCATTTTTTGACATAAGCACTGATAGGGCGTACGAAAACCAGTAAATGACAGCTGCCACTCCCAGATTAAAGCATGCCAGCGCATTGCTCACAAATTTTTCATCAACATTATTTTTTCCATAACCGGCGCGGATACCGATACGCTTGTAGCCGGCATCCCGCACCTTTTTGATGTTAACGTTGCCGTTGTGTTTGGAAATATCCGGTCCTTTTGATAATGCCTTTTTCATTCTTCTCCCTCCTCTGATCCATTCAGTTTGCCGTCATCCAGCAGATCTTTCACTGCGCGGAACCACTGTTCAATAACGCTTTCTAAAAACTCATCAGTAAGAAAATACTGCAGCCATGAAGGCAACAGTTTTCTAGCCTGACTTACTACATACTTCATCTTCTGTTTTCCAGACCCGGATTTCTTGAATTCATGCTCCGCTTTCAAGAACAGGTGATATACATCCACTCTGATCTCATTGATAGTCTTGTCACGGATATACACCCATAAAAATGTTCCTGCCACCAGTGCCGTCAGCACTGCCAAAATAATTAACATGATTGTACTTGTACTCATAACTCATATCCTCCTTATAATAAAAATGCCTGCACTGCAGCCCAGATAAGTCCTGTAGTTATAGCTCCAATAAGTCCACCTACAACAGTGTTAAATACTGTTCTTTTCACATTGCTCCACTCTTTTCCAGGAGCACGCTCCATGTCATCGACACGACTGTCCATCTTTTCAACCTTCTGATCCAGGCTTGATACCGTCTCATTGGTGTGTTTTACTTCCTCCACTAACTGAATCATCGTGTTTGACATGGTATGGATCTCTTCCGTCACTCTCTCCAACTTATCAATTCGATGAGTATTGGATTTCGATCTGGCTTCTACCTCAGTAAGTCGATGTTCCATTTCGGTTTCATTCATGCCGCACCTCGCTCAAATATAAAAGCCGGTCACCTCCCGGCAGGGAAGTAATCGGCTCTTGGCTCTTGGTTACTATGTAGTTTTGGATAGGACCGTCTCTCACTCTCATATGCAGCCTCCTACTCTGTGGGGGCAGTCAGCTCTGCAAGCTGTGTCTCCAGAATGTTTATCTGATCCCGGAGAGCCTGACGCTCAGCATGGACTGTTTCCATGTCGTATTCCGCCTGCTCTCCCAGCAGAGAATACTCATAGGTCTTGATTACCTTATAGTCACTGGCGGCGATCTGTGCTTTAAGACCATCAATCTGAGCGGTCACCTGACTGATCTGCTGCTGTCTGGCCAGCTCTGCAAGCTCCTCCTCGGTCGGTTCCGGTTGCACCGGTGCAACCGGCTCAATATATACAGAGCCGTCGTCAGATAACTCGTACCAGCCGTCGCCCTCGCGGAATAAAGTTGTGTATGCCGCATACTCTCCGTTATCCAGAGGGTATTTGCAATCTGCATCTAAGTAGAGCCGGAAGCCATTGGTATTTACTGTGAGATTGTCTCCGGTGATCCGGATCACATGTGGACTCTCCTCTGATACTACGACCAGCTGTACGGTCTTTTTATTTTTAAATTTTATGTAACCCATGTGGGCTCCTTTCTGGCGCTCTTGTGGCTGCGCCTGCCGTCTGATCTACTACGCTAAATGGCAAGTTAACAAATGTATATACTGTTTTATACAGTAATTATTTTGCAGCAAATGTGACAAATACGGTAGAACTTAAAGATAATTTTCAGAATTACAAACTTCTTTTATTTGTATGTAACAACGGAACAGCTCAGATGTATGCTCCTACTGTGTATCCAGCATCGTATATCAAAGAAATATATGATTCTACTAAAAATACTCAGCATTTTGGGACATATCCATCAATTACTACATTTATTGGTAGTACAATAAGTGGATCTTTTATCCCCGTTGCTGACAATAAATTCAAAATTACTACTGGTATGAGTGGTACATTTATGATTTTAGGATTAAAATAATATCTTTAAATTAACAATGCTTTAAAAGTAATTGTTTTTGCATTAGCCCATGATCCTTTTACAGCATCTTGGATTGCAAAAAATATATGATCTGTGGATACTTTAAAACAACCGACACGATACCCAAGTGTAGCATCATATCCCAACGGTATAATTGCTTTTGCAGTTGGATACATACTCTTAGATACACCTGCTACCCCAACACTGTCTCCAGATCCAGTTGTTACTGTGAGCTCAATTATTTCCATCTTACTTAACTTGCCATTTAACTCAGTATATGTATCTGCTACCGCCTTGGCATCCGGCACATATCCGGTCACCTTTGCAGCCAACAGATCCTCCTTAGATGTAATCATCTGCGCAAATGCCGGGGCAGTGAGATCAGCAAAAAATTTCTTTATTTTTCCAAATACAGTAGAAACTTTTTCACCAGTGGAAATATTCTCTCTGGTGGCTGCCTCAGTAAAAGCCACGGTCATGTTGTCAGCCACAGTAGGTGTTTCTCCTTTAGGTCCCTGTTCTCCTGTATCTCCCTTTTCTCCCTTCGGGCCGGCAGTTCCGGGATCTCCCTTAGCTCCTGTATCACCCTTGATGCCTTTAAGATTACAGGCGTACACCCACTTTGCTACCGTAGCCTCTCCGCCAGTCGTGCAACGATATGCATTTCCGGTATCTGTGTTAAGATACATATCTTCTGCGAGTGAATCCGATATTCCTGTGCCGTTAAATACTGTAGGTGTGGTGCTTGTCCCGGTAATAGCGGTCCCTTCGGTCCAGCGGGATCCCCTATTCCCCCGTTCCCCTTGTTCTCCCTGAATACCTGGAATCCCCTGTTCTCCCTGTGGTCCTTTAAAATTTCCGATCAACACTTTTGACATAATCTATCCTCCTATGCATCTGGTGTTAAATAATATATGTTTCCTTCTTCGTCTACTTCGAACTGTGGGGGTGTCGTGTCATCTGCGTAGTACGCCCACAGGTTCCCCTCTGCGTCCCCAGACAGGGTAAACATACCGTTTATTGGCACTGTCACCCCACTGTCTCCACGATCACCCTTCTCCCCAGGATCCCCTTTATCCCCCTTGTCTCCTTTATCTCCCTTATCACCTTTCGGACCCTGAATGCCTTGAGGACCGTTAAATTGACCGGTCTCCAGTTTTTGTGTAACATCTTCCACCAAATCCTCTGCGTGTTTGCTGGTGGTCTGCGCAGATTCCGCAGACTTTGCTGCTGCCGTTTCGGATCCTGCTGCCGCTGTGGCACTTGCACTGGCATTATCAGCTGATATCCCTGCCTGCTCTGCAGATACCCTGGCATTTTCCTCAGACTGGGCTGCTTCCGTCTCAGATCCCGCTGCCGCCGTCGCTGACTTTGCCGCTGCAGTCGCAGAAGCGCTTGCGTTTTCTGCCTGCACAGTGATGTCTGCCAGGTAATTAGGCTGCAGTTTATCCGCCGTAATGCTGCCGTTTTTGATGTCAGCCTTTACTTTGCCATCATCTCCTACCGTCCAATAAACGATATTGGAGTCCACAAATTCAAACTGTGTGATCAGTGCTGACAGATCCACGTATTTTTTACTGCCGTCATCCAGCGTGATGATCAGCTGCTGTGCAGTGGGATCGTAGTCAAAATTGACCGCCAGCTTTTCGAGCATAGTATCAATAACCTGTTGTGCGCCGGAGACCGCTGTGATGGTAAACTTACCTGTTGCCTTGTCATACTCGATCTTTTTGATGCAGGACTGCGCATCCGTTTTCTCAAACTTGGTCATATTCAAGGTAATCACTCGGTTATCAATCTCGCTCACACCCTGACTCAATTTATTCAGATTCGTTTCATTCAGCGGAGTATCCACCGACGGTTTGTTTTTCCATACTGTGGGTTCATACGCTTTCTGCATCCTGCTTCACCTCTTCCTGTTTCGCCTCGGTCACATCCCTGGCTTTAATCTCCGCTAACAATGCCTCCCGCGCTTTCTGCTCCTGACGTGTCAGCACCTCCTGCAGTGCCATACGCTTGACCTCCTCCGGCAACCCGGAACTATCCACAAAGTTTGTAATTGCCTGACTAAATTCCCTGATTTCTAAATTGCTCATTCTTAATCCTCCGGTCCTAAATAAGTAATAACAGTCCCACTAATGTTTTTTGTTCTCCACGCAACTGCCGTACCTTTATAATTCATATAGCCCGACACACCGATAGCTCTTACGCTGATCAGGTCCACACTGGACAGCTTGTTAACGATAGTAGCTGCACTGATTCTCTCTGCTTTGATTACCCCGGAGGATGTCCAGTTAGCTACTTCCATGTAATTAGCCTTTACGGTTCCAGCACTGATATAGTTGGCTTCTACCGTTCCCAAACGGGCGCTTACACCATTCAGATCAGAGACTGTCACATGATCTGCTTCCAGGCTCCCCACGCGGCCACTGACGGCATTCAGAGAGTCAATGGTTGCCTTGGTGGCAATCAGGTTGTTCAGTTCCAGTTTGGTTACATTCAGGGTCTCGATGGTCGCATATTTGCTAACCAGTTCGTCCGCATTTACCACACCGACCAGGTCTATCCGCTCTGCCTTGATCTTGATGCTTTCCGCAGTCTGATTGATCTCTGATACAATGTTGTCCTTGGATACCTTGGTAAGGATCTGCTGTGCATTGATGCTGATCTGCGTGGACAGGTTCTGGTTGATATCTTTCATTTCCAGACGAGTTTCATCCACCGTCCTAGTAAGCACATTTGTTTTGCCCTTCAACTGGATAATCTGCTTCTGCAGTCCATTAACCTGCCCGGTCCTGTACTCCTCGCCCTCCGCTGTATAACTGTCCCGGAGTGCCTGGATGCCTTTCAGTGTTCGCTGTAAGATGTAGGTGTACACATCCTCACGGGTTGTATGTAACAAAATGCCATCTCCCACCTCCAGGCAGGGATTGCCGCGGGCTTCCACCTGCGCTGGGCGATACCATACGACACCGATTACGCTGAGGACGTTGTCTGCGATGGTCTGCAGGTCTGCTGCCGATTTGCCGTATACCAAGAAGTTATCTTCGATGATATAGCAGTTATCCCCTGTGCCGGCGATTGCCCCGATATCATTTTCTTCCTGGCGAATCTGCAATTTATCAATGTGCTGAACTATGAAATCCTCATATTGGCAGGAGATATAATTATTCCGGGATACTTCTGTGGTGCCCATCGGATCTGCAGGATAAAGGTCATCTGCCGGATACAGATCATCCGCCGGATACAGTCCTTCTATCATCTGCTCCAGCACCACATATCGCAACTTGCCTGCTCGGGTAATGTGTCCAAAGCAGCCATTGATCTCGCAGATGGCTTCTATAACCGTCTTTCCTGGGAGTTCTCCGGGATCTATGGTTTTTTCTACCACCATATCATCGTTAACCAACGTAATTTCTTCCTGCTCCACGCCGACATAGGTGCAAAAGTTATCCCGGAACTGCCGAAGAGTTATCGGAAATGTCAGGCTGTTATACCACGCAGACACCTCCGCATTCAGAATGTCGTACATAGCATCGTATGCTACGATATCCCGATATCTTCTATCTGCCGTAGGTACATCAGAATCCACTTTATAAACTCCCATCATAAAAGGAGCCTCATCGGCTCCTTCCAATGTTACTGATACTGATATCTTTTTCCCTGCAAGAGGTACTACCCGTTCCCTGACCCTCAATTTGAAAGTACTCGCCTCACATCTGCCAAAACTTATTTCACTCTCTGAGCATAGTCTCTCTGTGAGTTCTGCGCTTTCACCTTTCCAGTCCTCCTCATTCAGCACACTTCCATCACTACATTCAATCTGCATTTTTTTGGAAACAGATGTGTCATTATAAATATCTTTATATTTGTAATCTACCATGTCTCCTCCTTAATACTCTATGAATGCAATACGCAGAGGTTTATACTCAAGCTCCATGCCGTTCCACGACTTCGTTTCTACTGTATAATTCGGCACATACATTTCTCCCGTCTTATATTCTCCGGTGTTCACATCAAAGTATGTGACTAATGCTTTCCTTTCCTTCACATTTATGTATGCAGTTTCCAAAGTCTGCAGAAAATCTGTCATTTCTGCAGACTCCATAGGAATTGTATTGAACTCTATTTTGGTTGTATAATGGTCTGCGACCTCACGGTATAACTTATTCAATCCATTTCTGTCAGAATCCAAGTCTGCTCTCTGTTCCGGGCTTACCTTATAATTTTCGATATCCACATATTTCGAAATATCTGTATCTCCTACTTTTAACAGCCACCCTTGAAATGCCATTCTGTTGCCTCCTTATACATCCAGCAACAGGTAATTTCCGGTTGCCTTAAAATACTCCCTGTTTACCTTTTTCAATAATTCCGCAAATTTCACGCCATTTATTTCTATCGTATTTCCAGAAGCTATGATTCTGATGATGGTCTCCAAAAGTGTAATGATCTTATCCAGCTTTTCCGCGGAAATGGTTCCTCCAGATCCTGCCGTAGCCTGCGCTGCACTCAGTGCCATTTTCTGTAACTTATCTTCCGGTGATACAATTTCTCCCTGATGCCTATTATCACCTATCATGGCAAGCTGTGGCGTATTAGCCTTGACATATCCACCATTCCACAATTTAGGTATCTGCGGTGGATCACTCGGCATTTCGAAGCCCCAGTCTTTTCCAACCAGATCTCCTGCCTTCTTTGCGACGCTTCCGATGCCATTTACCACATTGCGTAGTGTAGAATATATCAGTGAAATCATTGCATTCACACCGTCAATAATAAGATTACATACTCCCTTGATAGATCCCCAAATTGCTTGCCAGATTCCATCCGTAATTTTTTGTAAGCCTTCCCATGCCTTTTTCCAGTTGCCTGTAAACACTCCGGTGAGGAAGTCCAACAGTCCTCCCAGTATTTTCATAGCTCCAGATATAATGTCTGACACGGTTGCGAATACGGTACTCATGATGTTTATCACAATGTCTGCCACCTGCTTGATTGTCGGTGCCAGATACCCAATAATTGGTTTGATTACGGTACTCCACGCGGCTGCAAGGAAATCGCCTACTGAGCTGATCAGATTAAGAATGTTATCCCATAGTGGTCTTAGATTTTCTTCCCATAATTCCTGTAACGCTTCCTTTGCATGATTCAGTACCGGCATTGCAATATCATTCCACAGTTCTAAAACCGTCTTCTTGATATCATTCCAGGCATCTACAATGTTTCCAAAGGTACTGCTTCCCTGAGACTCCCACCAGTCTGTAAGAGAGCTACCAAGTTCTTCAACAATTTTTCCTGCCAGTGATGCACATTCTCCACCGAATTCAAACAGATCTGTGAGTGTACCTTCTATCAGCTCCTGATTGTCTTTCATCCACTGGGATGTGTGTTCTGTGGAAATTTCAAACCCTTCCGCGAAGATTGTTCCCAGTGACATTCCAAATCCAGTACATCCAGTCAGAATATCATTGATTCCGTTTACAATATCAGGTCCTGCTTTGTCCAGTGCCCCGAGCAGATTATTGTATATCTGCTCATTGATATCCGTAAGATTTGTAAATCCGTTCGCAATAGACTGGCTTACATCACTGCTCCAGGATTCTATCTTTTTCCTGTTGCGCTCCAGATAGCTTGCAATTCCATCCAGCCCCAGGTCTACCGCCTTGGCTGTAACAGCAATCTTATTTCCGATTCTGTTTCCGAGATATCCTCCCAGCGGATCCATGATTGTCTCAATGTTTCTGACTGTAGTTTTGGCCAATGGATCCATCTGAGCCATGATTCTTGAAAAATTATCCTTCAGATTTCCGAAATCAATCTTTTTCAGACCATTGTTGAACTGATCTGCAAAATTTTTAACACCGGGAATCTTGAATGCATCTGAGAGTTTTTTCGAAATTTTATCCACACTGGCTTCAACTTCCTGCGTGGAAGTCTGCAAACCAGCAATATCTATTCCTGAAGATCCTCCGGATGCCGAAGAGGAATCTGTCTTCTGGGAGAGCAAATCCAATTCATCAGTTGGAAGTAATCCGCCTAACTTTTTAGCTGCTTTTCCCGCGGCATTAATATTATCACTGATTCCGGCAGACGCATCCTCTGCAGCCGCCATGCCTGTGGCTACATCATTACCCTTCTTCCCGGCAAATTTATCCGTAAATGCTTTAAATACATTCGCCAGCTGTACCAGTTTTCCCATCAGGGTATTGATCACCTTGATTGCCGGTGTCAGGACGTTGATCAATCCCTGACCGATTGCCGCCATAAAAGACTCAGTCTGCAGCTTCAGGATTCTGACCTGATTGGCCCAGCCATCAGAAGTCCGCATAAAGTCCCCGGATGCCGTCGCCAGTTTACTCTGAACAAAGGAATACCGTATGGCTACCTTTTCTGCCTCCGACATAGCCGCAGTGGTCTTCCCGTAGCCGTTGGCCATAGCATAGGCATCCAGTGCCGTCTGTGTCATGACGACACCAAGATCTTTCAGACTCTCTGTTTCTCCAGTGAATACCGATTTCAGCTTTGTATATGCTTCGTCCTGAGATATGTTATAAAAGGATGCCACATCTCCCGCCAGTCCTGTCAGAGTGGTAGACATATCGTATGCCTGCTTCTCGCTGAATCCGAAAGCCTTGGCCATTGCACCGAAGGTTCCTGTGTACCTCTTGGCCATCGTCTCGGACAGTCCAAATGCAGTTGCGGCATTATGCGCAAATTTATCTACCTGCTTTGACATTGCCGGGAATGTTACGTCCACAACATTCTGTACTTCACTCAGATCTGATCCCAGTTCGATACACTTCTCACTGAAATCTACGAGCTTTTTTACAGCAAAAGCGGCAGCCAGTTTCTTACCTACTTTCGTAGCCAGGCTCTGGATGCCGCTCATCTGCTTATTAAAGTCCTTTTTATTTACGACCAGATCTAATCCGATCTGTCCAACGCTTGTAGCTTCACTCATAACCAGCCTGCCTTCTAAGACAGGCACATCGGCACAGCGTCTTATAACTTCAACTCAAAAATCTTTTTACAGTCCTTATTTTTACAGCGGAAATAAATTCCTCTGCAATGTGCATCTTCCGTCTGCATTGCATTCACCGGATGCCCACAGTAAGGACACACTACTTTTTTCTTATCTACTTTTTCAATGTATATCGCCCCCTGCCAGAGAAATGAACGCATTCTTCAGTTGATCAAGGACTGCTGCCATATTATCAGGCGCTACCTTTTTTGCTCTGTTTGCACGCCATTCATTCCTGATTCTGTGCTGTTCCGGAGTAAAATGGTCTAAAATATCCTTATCCTCCTCGGCCCTGATTGCTACAATCCGTCCCAGCGGTGTCTCCGGTCCGATTCCAATAAGAAGATCCCTAAACTCATCCCACTTCATGGTATCAATTTCTTTTGACAGCCGGATCCCGTACTGCGCCTGGAAGGATGATACGATCAGACTGTAATCTCCGATCAGATCATAGTACGGGTCACTGCTCTCCCGGCTCTTCGTCTCCCGTGATCATGTCTACTGCTGCCATGATGATTGTCTGGAAATCCTTGAACTGGAGATTCAGTTTATCGATCTTTTTCCGATCCTTCTCATTAAAAATCAGTTCATATACCGCCAACACTTCTTTAGCTGATGTATCCTTCGAAAAAATACCCATGATCTTCAGCACAGTGGCTGCATCGGAATTTACTTCTACGGTAACATCCTTAACCTTCAATACCGGGTTCTCGTCAAAACTCAGCTTTTCTGTAATATCTACGATTTTCTTTGCCATAATAGCCTCCTGTTTTTATGCTGCGGGAGTAATCTCAGGTTTTCCATTGCTCATAATATCGAATTCCAACGGTGCCACAGCTGTAGAGTCTCCTGCTCCAATGTTCTTTACGTTCACGACTGCTCCGGCAAACAGCACCACGGTTCCGTCGGGGAATGTCCACTGGATATCTTTCTCTGCAGAGCGACCGTTTACCCACGCAAGTGCTGCTACAGCATCATTACCGGCATCTCCTACGTTACGTTTCGCAGTTACGGATATGGTAACTCCCTTACTGGTAAGCAGGCGTCTCACCCATCCTTTTTCTGTAAACGGATGCCATTCCTCTACTCCATTATCGAAAGATACACTGAATGTCTCGCAGTCCGCAATATCAACCATTTTCTTTTCGACACCGCTTGCTGCCGCATTGATCTGGAACTGGTTTTCATAGCATGGATATACTCCTGTAATAGGTGTGCTCATTCTTTTTCACCTTTTCCTTTCTCATAAATAACAGCCATCTCTATGACCCATTCGCAGATACCGGCATCATCTTTTCCGACATCCTGCGGTTCATAAAGAGGCTGTATAAATTTTATCAACTGATTGTTGACCGTTACATTTCTTGCAGCCTTCACCGCATCAAATGCTGTCATGGCTGTCTTTTCTGACTCTCTCGGCGAATTATTCCAGTGAATCAACAGGGTGACATATTTTGTCCCGTAAGATACAAGTTGTGGTCCTCCTAATGCTGTCTTATACTCCTGCTGATGTTTGCTGTTATAAACACCGATGGACTTCTCCTGCTTGTCCGGCAGGCTTCCCATATATACATGGTCTGCCAGTTCAATGGATTCCACATAATCCCGCACATCCGATAACATCATAATCCGGCAATCCTCCTGTATATTTGTTTGTATGCCTTTTGGCAGTACTCTGATTTCTTCCCAGAGATCCAGTCCTCATACCATTCGCCTCTTGCATTCGGATTCTCCGTCTTCTGGAAATGATATTCCGGGTGAAAATAAAGCCGTCTTGCATAGGATGTGCTAGATATGATACTGACTTTTCCCTGGCTGCTCTCCGAATAATCGACAAAAGTGCTCTCGTTTTGCAGATTGCCGGTATCCCTTGGGAACACCTGTGCCTGCACCACATTGGTATGTAATGCCTCGGCGGTCTGCTCTAAAGCCATCACCTGTGCTCTCGTCAATTGTTGGATCTTCGGAAAATTCAGCTTTACTGTGGAGTTTACACTGATCATACCAGTAGCACCTCCGTATAGTTGACTGTTCCGTCCGGGTTTCTCGCCTTACGCCCTTCCAGAATCCTGCGCTTACCCCCAAATATCACAGCACTTCCTCCGGATATAACCGGAAGCTCCGGGCAAATATCTCCTGAAAACAATGCTGTTCCTGTAATCTCTATCAGTTTCTTCTCGGCTGTCAGCACAGTCTTGGCTTTGTCCTGATAGTTACATTTTCCGGAATATTCCACCGGCTTCAATGGCTCCCCGTATTTGTTCAGTCCTTCCTGATCTATCGCAACAGAGATATCTGTCTTGCATAATCTTTTGGGCACCAGACACGGATATTTCATGGAATCACCTCGCAATTCTGCAACACAGACCCGTCTGCATCAGCAACGAATAGACATCCCGCTTCATGGCAATACCTTTTTCCATGAAAACATTCCAGGAACTTCCAAACTGTGCGGATACTCCATTTATGCTATAGCCGGATAAAATCGTATTGATTTCATCTGCATTCTCATATTCGAAATCTGCCTGCATGCAGACAACCTCTTTGATGGTCTCCTTTTGAAAAGCTGTCATATGGTCGAATCCTGCTGCCACAATCCGGTTAAATGTCAGACTGTCAATATGCCGGGAGGCCTGACGAAGTGCTCTTTCAAGCTCTCCGTCAGGAATCACGCTGCCATTATAGCTATCTTTATATTCTTCTTTTCTTACATAAGGTTTGTATGACATATGCCATCCTTACTCCCCGGTATACTCCGTGGTATCCACATCTACATAAACGCTATCCACTTTATTGTCACGTCCATTCGGGAATACAAAGGTATCAGACAGAGATCTGTTCTGGTACAGGTATCCGTCTCCTTCTGTATGTGTTCCGGGATTGAAATAATAGATAGAAGCAATCTTAGGAACTGTCTTACAGGTCTGTCCGCATGCCACCAGTACATTGATCTTATGAGCTCCGGTTACCGCTTCGATATTATGAGTGCTGTCTGCTGCAACTTTTTTCAGCGGAGCAAATCCACCCTCAGCAGGCTCCCAGTCGAAAGCATCATAGAAACGCTCATCGTCGATAACTTCCATGATGGGTACACCATCGATGTCCGTTACTCTGGTCTCGATGCCGATACCACCCTCAGCGATCTGTGTAAGTTCAATTTTACGGGTAAACTCTGTGGACTGCTCCAGTGCATCCATAATAGGACTGGCCACATACATAAGCAGGCTGCCATTTGCCTTGTACCGTCTCAACTTACCTTTTGCAAGTATATCCTTCAGCATTCCGAATACCTTTGCCTTGGTATAAGCAGAAATAGCAGTCTCGCTGTGGTATCCCTCTGTCTTCTGTGCCACCTGTGCCACACGGGAGAAGAACAGTGCATCTGTCTCAGGCACTACCTGAGTCTGTTCAAAGGTTTTGGAAATCTTCTGCATGGATGCTGTTGCGTTGGTCTCATCCACATCTGCCTTGTCTACCAGGAACTGAACGTCTCTGTCATGGCTTACCGTAAAAGGAACATCTGTCTGATCGAAGGATCCCGTGTTCCAACCACCGGTTCTCTTGTGATTCTTATAACCTGTGGTGCTCATCTGTGTAAAGTGGAATGTCTTCGCATCCAGCCATCTTACATTAGATGTAATAAAGGGAGATGTTAACGCTCCCTGCATCAGGATCTGCAGGAGTTCAGGACTCCACTGCTGTGCATAGTTTAAATTAGGCATATCTTATACCTTCCTTTCCTTAGTTCCACCGGTTCCATCTTTTGGTCGGTGTCTGTGTCTGTTGTACAGTCGCCTGCTGCGCATGCTGCGAAGGATCTCCTCCTGTTCCCACATGAAGGAAACCGGTAGTATCTGTCTCCTGCGGCTTTAATGCAGGAATATCCTCCAGCACCTTATTCAGCGCTTCCGTAAGTTTCTCGTTACTGATCTTTCCATCCTGTCCTACTGCCTGGCTGAAATCTGCCATCTTCAGTACATAGGGAATGGATGTTACACTGATTCCCAGTCCGACTGCTGCCATCGTCGCTGCCTGTTGGATCTGTGCCTGTCTTGCCTCAGCTGCTGCGGTTGCAGCCTGTTGTTGCAATGCTTCCACATTCGGCTGGTTTGCCGCCTTCTGTTCCTTGAAGGTTGCTATAGCCTGTTCCACCTCCTGTTGGGAAAGCCCCTGCTGCTTGAAATAGGCTTTCAATGCCGTATCCTCTTTTGCCGCAAGCGTTCCATCCAACATCTGCTGGATTTTTCCATAGTCAATCTGCGGTGCTACATTCTGCTGTGACTGCTGATCAGTCTGTTCTCCTGACGGTGCTCCGCCCTGGCTCCCATCAGGGTTTAAGAATCTTCTTACTGTCTTGTAAAACATAACGTACTCCTTTCCATTTTGAGGGTGTCACCCTTACTGCGATCCATTGTCTTCGGTGTCTCCGGCCACGCTGCAGTTTATTGCCTTGCTCGTGTTTGGGCATATAAAAAACACCTTGTTACAGGTGTTCTCATCCATTTCAATATTCAGTTGCACCGGTGCAATTTTACTTTTATGTATAAAAATACCACCGGTCCGATGGCTGGTGGTATTTTCACTATATTTTCATTCCATGCTCTTTTGCATACCTCTGTTCTTCCAGAAACGCCTCATAGTCTGCTCGCGCGCTTTCAGGCATATCATCACGCACACCTATCATATTTCCAGTTTCTTTATCCGTAACAATGTACTTCCAGAATTCCGCATCTTCATATTCTGTCATCTCAATTCCTCCTGTAAAACTTTTATGATTTGCCGTGATAATATTGATGCTTCAAAGCCATTCATATAATAGTCTTTAACAGCCTCCCCAATAGTCTCGGATTCGTCCGTTAACGCATAGTTTGATATTTCGCTTCTCAGTGATTTAAGTGATTTATTTGTTCGAAGTCTATCATACGCTCTTTTAACAATATCTTTTGCATATTTTCCCGTTACATATAGTTCTATAACCTCATCTTCCGAACATTTCAAATTATTTTTATGGATCAGGGCCAGTTCAAGAAGATGACCTGCTTCATGATACCCAGTTCCAATCAGTTTTACTGTCGGCTTATGATAATATCTACTGCTCAACACAAGTTCACCGTTTGGCAGGAATCCCGCTTTCCCTTTGTCAGATACATTAATTCCAGAAAAATATACCTTTGCATTTTGAAAATCAGCAATAACTTTTTCAAGCTCTGTTAATGTCAATCCAACCTGTCGGATATCCAATTCCCTTACATCCCTATCAACCTTTCCATTATACTCTTCTTCTATATACTTTTCTAGTCCCTCAGTATTTTCAAATCGTTTTGTAGCTTCTATATTCCATTCTCGCGAGCGTTCGGCATATACTCTTTTGTTTTCTGAATCAATAGAATACTTTGCAAGCCGATCATACTTTTTCTCCTGTCTCTCTGCATATTGCTGTCTTGCCTCCTGTCTGTTCTGCTCCTCTATATCTTCTATATCCTTTTTGCTGTATTCATTATCCAAATCTTCCAGTTCTGGGAAATAGGTCGTATGGCTATCCTTACACCTGGGATGATAAAGCCCTGCTGCTATTGCCGCGCTCATCAGGGGATATGGTCCATCCTTGGCGCTTCCACCGCTCCATACATCATCGATCAGTATCTTACCAACAAACGGTAAACACTTGGGGCAGGGATTTCCACGCTTATTCATGATCACCGTGGATATCCCCCATTCCTGCCTTTTCTGCCCTTCCCCCTGCAGGTATGCACGCTTACTGGCTGTCCGTATTGCCATGTCCGCATAGTCTGCCAATGTGTGTCTGGATCCATTGGCATATTCCACACAGTTAAGACCAGCGGCAATGAAATCCTTTGTAGCCATGTCTACCGCCTTCTCATAAGTCCCTGCTCCACTGTTGGCATATACCTGAGCATTAAAAATAATCTTGCGATATTGGTCATTTGCCATGCGCAGGACAGCTGTCTCGGCCTTTTCCATGTCTGATGTGGTCGCCCAGATCAGCGCCTCCAGCTTCCTCTGGTTCAACCGGAAGAATGCCGCCGATGCTCCCGGACTTACTCTTCTTGCCGGGAAACCTTTCTTTATAGCCTCCAGTATGGCTATCTCCTGCTCCATATCTCCTTCATCCCTGGCAGTACTGATCAGTGCTTCAATTCGGTTATTGATATCCTTGAATTTCGCACCGAACCGCTCCTGATTCTCTTTTCTATACTTTTCCAGTGCCCGGAGTTGTTCTGCCTGCCACATGGACCACTGCTTGTCCTCATCGATTTCCTCAATCTTATGTCTTCGCATATTCCGGATCATGGAAGCAATGAGTTCATTCTCAATAGCTTCGAATGCTGCTCCGATATCATATTCTGAATTTATCTTAGGCATCTAATCACCTGCCGTTTGCATATACCTTGAATCCCTGGCTTTTAAACTGTCTGGTCAATGTCTTGATCTGCGTGACGCTGGTACAATGATCACATCGGAGTTCCGCATAATTACCTTTTTCCACTGCATAGATTCCTTTCGGGACCTGCTCACTGGCCACCTTCAGGAGCCCCTGGTATTCCTCCCGGTTCATCCGGTATGTTTTTTTCGCTACTTTTACTTCCATCACTGCCTCCTGTAAATCCGTTTATCCTGAATTCTCCTGCATCCGTCCTGATTTCCGGCTCCGGAATACTCTGAATACCCTGCTCTGCCTTGAGCCTTGCGATCTCTTCCTTTTTGCAATCATCATCCAGACTGTCACCATACAATTCCTCCACACAGCGCTCAATGCTCATGATTCCGCTCTGCTTTGCCTTACCAACTGTTTCCACCTGAGATTCAAATGAAGGATTGGCATATTCTCCAAATGGGAGATTTACCTCTACACTTTCCACTGCCTCATTCTTCATCAGGTGATATGCGTTGATACACATGGATACTACCTGTGGCAATACTGTCTGAAGAGTTTCCACGATAATATTTCTTGTGTACAGCGTTGTTTTTTCCTTTTCACGCTGCGCTTCTGCATTATCCAGTTTTTTTACATCAATCCCCAGTGTAGAAGGACTGATGATCCCCTGCAGGCAAAGGTCCAGTGCCGTACAGTAGGAAGCCTGATAGCTGTCATGAGGAATGCTCGGCTGGTCTGTACTGATTACGTTTTTCTGCCCTTCGCGCTGGTCTCCTTCTGCTGCAAAATATCTGTTATCGAACGGATTTGGTGTTATCGCAGCTCCTGTTTCCGGATCCCTCGGAACCAGACAGTCCGGAATATATGTTTTGGCTCTTCCTGCTCTCAGTGCATCCATCCACTGGCTCCATACTTCATCCAGCGCATCATAGCTGTCCACCTTTCCGTCAAAGATGCTTCCGCCACGTCCTTCATATTTTGCCGACTTATAGAACATCATAGGCACCGCCAGCATAACGCTTTTATCGAAGGTCACGTCTTCCAGTGAATCGGTTATCTGTAATGTAGTCAGCGGAACCTGTCTGTTATCCAGATACAGTTCGTTCTTTACATACCCATATCCATATATCTCATTGAGCACATATGTCTTGCCTCCTCCGCTGTATGGTGTCTTAAATATTACTTCCCTGACCTTGTCCTTTTTCCGGATGATTTCGACACGATCCCCGGCATACCATTCTAAAATAGGATACTTACTGAGCTCTGTATCAATGGACACTTTAAAAGCCCCGTCTCCGATATACAGCGTCTCTTTGATTGCATCCTCTATCTTATCGGCAAAGTTATTATTCTCAGGCTTTGCAATGTCTTTCCATATCTGTTTCTGCTTTTGATTCTCTGAGGAAAATTCAAATTCCCCCATATCCGGAAGGACTACTGCTGCCAGAGTTCTCACCGTAAGCGCCGGAACACCTGTGTGGATCTTGCGCATTTCCATCCCCGGTGTACTCTTGCTGGACCAGAATTTATATTTATCTGCATATTCCGCATTCTGCTCATAGAACTGCTCCAGTTCGTTGCTGTCACCACGATACCAGATGCGGTTTCGGATCGCATTCCCCTCGAAGTCCATCATCTCATTGATATTGAACACATAGGGATTCGCCGGAGAAACATTCAGCCAGCTCCGTATACCTCTTTTGATATTCTCATTTATCTTTTCCATCAGGTTCACCTCTGTTTATCCTCCTCGAATCCAATCATATTCCGGTATGGAATCCATCCGTACTGGTTTGCATTGATCGTATGGTCGTTCTTATCCTCCGGTACCGGAACATCCTCTTCCTCGTCCCATGAATAGCGTTCCAATTCTGAGATATGGTTTGTACAATCCTCAACTACCAGATAGCAGTCTTGCTGGATCCATCCCAGTTGTAAATTGATACGGTCCAGTATTGTTACCTTCTTATAGGACTCAATGAAATTATAAAGGCACCCATGCAGGCGCTTATACTTTCGAAGTTCTGTTATCGTCGCCGCATCTGCGCAGTCAATAAAAGACTCTTTTGCAAATCCCCATTCCGATCTGCATCTATCCAGAAAAGCTATAAACTTTACCGCTGTGTCAGAAGGAGCCAGCGGCACACTGAGATCCGCATTGCTATATACCTTCTCAGCTAGTGTGATCAGCTTGCGGTCATCCGTAATGCCCTGGAAGATCATTGCAATAGTATCCGGAGATTTTGAGGAATATGATGTATCCAGTCCTGCTGTAAACTTCCTGAAACGGATATTCCCATCCGCAATCTGTTTCTTCACCCACGCAGCAGTAACAACATGTTTCTTTCTGACAAAGTTGGAGAATACCAACCCTGTCGCTTTTCCGCGGAGACCTTGAATCTTGTTTTTCCAAATTTTGGTACCCTTAGGTGTGTTTTGCAGGATCATCTGCAGCTTATCCGGTGGAAGGCCTGCATTGTCTTTAAAAGAAAAGAACCAATGGATCCATCCGTCCTTTGGCTCTTCTTTCAGTTCCTCTATGATTTCCTGCGGTGTCTCATCCTTCCATTCCGGAAGAGGACGCGCACAGTTGATATATTCTTTATACACCGGCAGTCCCGGATCATCCGGGTTCAGTGTTGCCATCAGATAATCACATCTCATGGATGCTTCTCTGACAAAATCTATGTCTGCGGTATTTACTTCATCTATGTACAGACAGCCATATTGTCCACCCAGGGCCTTCTTCCACTTTTTCTTGTTACCGTAGCCCAGCACATAAATTACTTTATCCCCCTTGCCAGTATGCAGAATCAGATGCGGAATCTTATCGTCTTTGGTTCCGCTGCCGTTATACTCCACCAGGATCCCGAAATCATCCAATATACCAAGATCCTTGTTGATGATGTTCTTCTCAGCAGTTCCAGTGTCATCCGCTGCAATGATATGCAGCTTCTTGGGGCTTTCCGCCACCTTAAGCATAAACTTGAAGATTCCTACCGTTGTTTTACCTGCCGCCGTGGTTCCTTCCAGGAATTCCACCGGAGCATCGCATTTCAGGAATGCTTTGTATTTCTCTGACAGCAGGAGCTTACTTGCGCTCATTACCCATCACCACGCATCTGTCTAATCAGGTCATCCAGTTTACTCTGTTCGGACTTGAGTTCTCCGGAGATCTGGACATCCTGTTTATCTCTCCATTTATCCGGTTTCCGGTTCTTCAACCAGAATATCTGGGCCGTGGTATCCGGCTCTACTTCTTTTACTTTTCGTTCCACAAGCATTTCTTTTGTTTTAGGGAACTTCTCTCTTACAAGCATCAGCTCATCATCTGTTGCCTCCGGATGCTCCAGTTTGTAGCGATTCATATATTCAAATAGCTTTTGACTATATTCTTCCTGCTCCATCGGAACGCTTACATATTTATCTTCTGTATACCGATATCCCAGTGCCCTTTTTAAGAGCGCATTTTCCACTTGCAGGTCCACAACTTCCTTTCCCTTTTTTAGGGTGTCCGAAATGTCCGGATACAATTTTTTCCATTCATTTAATGTAGACCTGGAGATTCCCATATTACCAGCGATCTGCTCTTCTGTTAGTCCATCTCTTGTCCATCCTTCCAGCTTTAGTAAGCCTTCCGGTGTCAGCCAATATTTGTATTTGCCTTTGGCCATCTGCTCACCATCTCTCTAAAGTTGCACCGGTGCAACTCCACGAAAAAAGGCAACGCAGCTATCTGCATTGCCCTGTCACTAATTTATCACGATACTATATTATCACATTTGACATGCGAAATCATGCCATCTTTTACTTTAACTCCCCAATATACCTTCCAATCTGTTCTATGGTCTTAAAAACTATCCTCTTCATTTGTCTCTCACTGTACGAGGCACCACCGATTTTTAGGTAGGGAATCGGTGCTCTGAGACCTTTACTCCAGTACCTGATTCTTATTACCTTCTGTTCTTCTGGCCGAAGAGAATTATATACAAATTCCACTGCCTCAATCTCTTTCTTGATCCGTTCATGGTATACGGATGTCATCTTCAAGGCTTTTGCCTCTGTGACAGACTGTGCCTTATCTCTTTCCCTGGCAGGATCCGACGGACGACTGCTGCCTCCCGCCGGTGATGCCATAATGTCTGATATGTACTCCTCATATTCTTTCTTTCGTTGGGGATACCGTAATAATATAGTTTCGATAATCCTCCAGCTTGCTCTGTTAATTCTTTGCATCGATGCTTTCTCCTTTCTGTTGCACCGGTGCAATTTCCGGTGCTGTTACTATGCTACTCTGTTATACTTGTGCTGCATTTCTTCGATATCGTCGATCAGATAATACTGCACTGTCATGTCCGGCTTAGCATGGCCAAGTAATTTACTCACCAGCAGGACATCACCCGTCTTGCGATATAATACGCTTGCAAAGGTCTTGCGGTACACATGCACGGTTGCGGTAATCCTGGTTACTCCGCCACGGACAGCCATTTCTTTAGCCAGCTTTTCAATTCCATACTCTTTCATTCTGTTATGCGGTGCCCGATCTGCCAAAAACAGCGGATCTGTTCCCGGTCTGTCCCCAATGTAATTTCTCAGTGCCATCACAGCTACCGGAGTGAGCATTCCTGTGCGATATGTGTCCGTTTTTTCTGCGTAAATTGATACCTGCTTATTTGTCAGATCAATATCTGACACGTTGAGGTAAGAGATTTCACCTACACGCATGCCGGTACAAATCATCAATTCAAACAACGCCTTCTCCTTTGGCGTTTGCAGCGCATAGCGGATAGTTTCAACTTCCTCATCTGTCAATCGTACCTTCTTCTTTTTCACCTGCTTAACACGATCAACGCCATCAATGATATTATCCTGGATATGCCTCTTTTTAAATGCCCAGGAAAAGAATGTGCATAAGTACCGGTATATTGTGGATTTATAATTGTGGCTGATGTGATCACGATAGGATCTAATAGCAAGATAATCTGTGATATCCTGCGCTGTCACATATTTATAATTTTTATTCACAAAGTCAAAGAATTTCTTTATGATTCCAATATAACTCCTGATAGTTCCGGCATGGAGTCCTGCTGCCACGCTGTCTACACAATACCTTTGCATTAACCACTCATTGTCATGCTCCATAGTCATAGGCAGCTGTTTGATCTCTGCCAGCTCAAAATCCTGCAATTTTACGTAAAGCGTAATCTTCATCCGGTCGATCTGTTCCTTGGTCATGCTGTCACGTAATTCATAAGCTACGTCGTTGATTAAATCATTTTTAGTCATATGCGCACCTCATTTTCTCGTTGCCTAAGAAACATCCGTGTGATATGATGGTCTTAAGCAGTTGAGCGGTACAGTCTACTTTGGTCGGTGGTTGTACCGCTATTATTATGTGATTGTTTGCAGGCCCCTCTGCAGCTGGAATTTCGAATTGTGTATTATGATACTTATTACACTTTTAACATTTTTCCTTTTTCTATCACTCCTTTCATCTTCCCGGAAGATCCCGGGAATGCCACACAGATATGTACGACACTCCCAGATCTTCCGTAGTACGTTATGTACTACATTCCGAAATGCTTCCGAAACCAGAAACAGTCATTCCAGTTATGGAGCCGGTCGCAAACAGGATCATTAATATCAGCGTAATTTTTCACTGTTACTCCCTCAGCACGTTCAGCTTCATAGTAATCCGCTTCTCGCTCGTAGTTGTCCAGGTCTACATTACTCTCGTCGTAATTCGGATCCAGATCGTACATTTCCACATCATAAAGATAATTTCTCATTATTCTTTTTCTCCTTTGCATATTTTTTTATAAGCACTAATGCTTACACTTGTATATGTAAAGAAAAACCGCCAACGGAGGCATTTTTGAAAATAATTTTTATTTTTTTGAAACTTTTTTGTATTTTTCTTACATAAATATTATTTATGTATTTTTTAAAGGATCTATCTCCTCCAGGCACGCGTTCCAACCATCCATTGTACCTCTGACATAATCCTTTCCGAGATCGTCCTCATCGGTCATCTCTGTCTCACGTTCCGGCAGCTCCCTGAGTGGACACCATTTCGGCTTTTCACGTGTATTAGAATCAATTGCTTTTCCTAGCGCAAACGCATGACATCTTAACCTACTTCCAAGCGGTATCATGTAGTTTAAATTACATTCAACACACGATTCCGGCATATCCATCACTAATACTGCTTTTGCTATGCCTAACTCTATCCCATTTATCCAATCGGCCGTCAATTCTCTGCCGCACAGCGGGCAGATTTTTATTTTTATTGCTCCCATCGGCTCGTTTTCACTATTGGCAAAGAGCATATAATTTTCTGCTCCCAGCCTAATAGTTCCATGTTTGCCGCTTACATTTGCATACTTCTCGCAAAAATCACACATTTCCGCTCTCCTTCACTAACTTTCAGTTTAAATGCTGCTTTCTCATCGCAAAAACAGCAAAACCGTCCTTCGTTTTTCGGCAGAAGGATAAATATCGTGGTACCGTCTCAGAAGTTTATAAGGTCATCTTGAACGGTCAAACGGCTGACCCTCTATTTCGGTTCAAATCATCAATGTTAACTCCTTTGCTAAATCCTAAGAGCATTACCGCAAAATCTACAGTACTTTGCCAATATCACACACTTGGAACCGCCTGTATAATGGCTTTCCACATATTTGTGTACTACTGCTCCGCAATATTTACACGTTATTCTTGCCATAACAGCGTAGCTGTCATTTATTTCTTTCTGTTCATCGTGTGACCACATTTCTCACTTAACTCCTTCGCTAAATCCTAAGTTAGTTATCTTCGTCACCTACGTATATTGCCAAGCATCCCATTGCGTCTGACAAAAATTCCATGTCCTCCTCATCGGTGCTGACCCGCTCTTCTGGGTACCTGCTGCCGCAATACGGACAGCATATGCGATGACCTTTAGTATTTGCTTTTTCTATCGCTGCTCTCCCCGCTATAAATTCATCGCCGCATGATCCACAGCGGAACTTTACCAAGTCATCTGCATACATTCCTTTTTCCCATCTATCATCTCGATACATTACGCCTCCTCCATTCCTAAGTTAACTCTTCATCCCTATCCACTATGTCTACGACTCCATAAGGTGACATATCTTCCAGCTTATCTTCTAATTTCTCACACTCTGTTTTATGTTTGCAGTTATTGCAGTTAATCAGTATTGATTTACAATATTCTGCCAGTTCTCGTACTTTCATTCTTCACTACTCCTTTACCATCCGATGATACAGTAACCCGGCATCAGTCCATATTCCGGTACATCCCGGAGCACATACCGGATCCTGGTTCTCCAATCCCATTGTCAGGAGATCTCCGTAAGAAAAGCTCCGGCGGAATCCTGTCTTTTTATCCCTGGTCAGCACGTTCCGTGGGTAAACTCCTATGACTTCATATTCGCAGTATTTGCTCGTGCGGCCGATACGGTCCTCGTCATTCATTTTGATTTTTATGGGGTCTCCTATATGTACACTCTGAACCGTAGGTGCAGGATCCGGCAGAAGATTGCCGTCCCAGTCCTTATACTGCATTGTTGTCTCCTTCCTGGGCGGCTGCTGCCTCTTGGTATCAGCGGCCGCCCCGTGGCTATGTCTATAGTTATCGTGAGTACACTCCAAAAGGCTTATTGGTTTAATTTCTTAATTGTTTCTTTGACGCTGTCGTAATAGCGATTGATTCCACGCACTAAAAGTTCTGTCTGTGTAATTCCCATCATTTCAGCGCAATATTCCATTCTCCGTTTTTCTTCTGGTGTCAGTCGTACTGAGATAAGTTCAGTTCGTGCTTTCATAATTTCTCCGTTTTGTATATACATTATTTCCATTTGCTGTAGGTCAGGGTTTCCTCCGACCAGTCTGGGTAATGGTCCTGCAGGTACTGCCTAAACATCTGCAGCATTTCCTCCCGTCTGCCCTTGTTCCCGTTATCCAGCATCTCATGGTGACTTTGGCAGCCCAATGCACCATTCTGCGGGATCCCGAGACCACCCCGGGAGCGCGGTATGTAGTGCATGATGCTCTGCAGCTGCTGTCCGTACCAGGTGACATCCTCCATATGATATTCCATGCGGCAAAAGATGCACTGGTACAGATCCCGCTCTTTGATAATCTGCCGGGAGGCAGCATTAAACTCCCGCGCTCTCGCCTGCTTCGACCGCTTCGGCATTGCTATCCGCCTCCTTTATGAGTTCTTCCAACTTGTCCAAGTATTCGGAGATATCTTTCACCTGCACTCGCGCCGCGATGATCAGATCCATCTCTGCGTAACGTACCAGATTATCCACTGCTCCACGGATGGACTGGAGATAAGCAGTCCTTTGGTCTGCATCCGGACAATATTGCGGAAAATCGTTTTCAAGGTCTGTCTGTCCCGGTACCTGCTCTTCCGTATCCATGGTGTCGGTATTCTGATTATCCGCGTCAGTTTCCCGGGAAGGCGAGTCATTTACCTGTGTTTGCGGCTCTTCTGGTGCCGGATCCGGTGCGGCTCCCGGGATGGTCATCTGCTCCGGCTTCTTTTCCGGTTCCTTGGGCTTTTTCTTCGGTTCTGTGTTTGCTTTGGTCACACGTGATTCCTTACGCTTTTCCGGCTTCTTTTCTTTCGGAGAGTCGGTCGGTTGCACCGGTGCAATTTCCGGTTCTTCCGGAGTCAGGTCCTCGCCATAGAGTTTCTTGTACTGCTCCTCAGGACTGCTGCCTCCATCTATGAGAGACCGGACTGCATCACAGATCTGATCCTCTGTGTATCTGCTCCGCTCCAGCGTTTTCAAATTCACGATGGTAGCTCCATCAGAATTTACAATGATCTGCGTCCTACGCTCTCCCGGGATCCGGACGGTATACACTGCGTCTCCCTGCGGTATCAGGATATCCATGATCTCTGCATTATTTTTGTTGCCAAATGCAGTATGTAAAAAACATATCTTCCACAGCTTCCGGAAGAGTTCTTCCTGCTCTTTCCCCAGCTGCCATAGGTTTCTTTTCAGCGGTGATCCCTCCGGTGGAAGCATGGGCTTGTCCGTTACGGCTGCTGCCTCTGCCCGCTCGATTTCTACCTCGATGTCGGATATCTTGTTTTCCGCATCCACCTCATCTTTGATGGCCTGTATCTCTGTTTTGGACAGTGTAGGCGGTAAAGCCTCGTTGATCTCATCCGGAATCTGCAGCATCAGTGTCAGCTTTGCATATCCAAATCCTTGGTAATTCGGTATGAGGTGATCCGAGTATCCATTTTCTGAAAATCGGTCATTGATGTTGATAAATCGGCTCACCTGAGTCTTATCTATGCCATATTCCGCTTTTGCGAAGTCCGTCACATTGGCATACCCACTCTCTTCCAGTACATTGGTATCCCTTGCCACCTTAAGCAGATACCCGATCTGTACAAAGTCCTCTGCTGTCCGGGTGAGGACTGCATCCAGTTCCTGTTTATATTCCTGATAAGTTTTTGTGTATTCCATTAATTCCATCAGATTACCTCCATCAGATCTTCTGCCAGTCCTTTCAGGACCACAGTATTATTCTTTGCCTTCAGTTCTTCTATGTTCTTCTGCCGCAGGATCTCACTCTGTGCGGCATATTCATGATCCTGCCTGCTCATGCGCTTGCGAATCACCTTCTGCCACTCCCTCAGGAACGGCTTGATCTCTTCTATGCCCGGCTCCTCGTCGTAGGCTCCCCGGTGCTGGCGGATGGTACCGCCCGGCTCCACCTCTATCGTGTAAAAAGGCTTATCCGGGGACGACTGCTGCCGCAGGAAGCAGATATAGGTCTCTCTGCTGACAATCCGGTCAAAATATCTCTCCGTGTTACCGACGCAGTGATGCAGTGCCATGCCCTCTGCTGTAATCTCCATAAAGTCCCTGGGAACCACAATACAATAGGTGTCATTTTGATACTCAAACTTCTCGCTGATCTCGGAGAGGATATCCTCATATCCCGGATACTTGTTCCTCATCTCCTCCGCCTGCTTCCTTGCCATTTCCGCATTTCTTTTCCTTTCAAATTCTTCCCTGTGCAGTTCCACTTCCTCATTCACTTCATCGTGCCGGCGCTTCAATTCCCTGGGGCGGTGTACCAGTGCATCATCCATGTGTTTTCCCAGCGTTCGTGACATGGACAGATAGTCCTCGTACTGATTCCAGACATCCTGGATCTTCATTCCCGGATACGATTCCTTTTTCTGCCGGTTCAGGTAATTCATCAGCTGTTCCGGAGACATGTATTCTCCGGCGAGAGATTTATCATAGTCCTCCGGATCAATTCTGTTTTTTTCTGTCCATGCGATAAATTCTGCCGACAGCTTTCTTTCTTCCAGTTCTGACCACTGCATCCAACGCAGCATCTGCATTCCGCCGTTTTCCTGCCGCAGGCGGTTGACTAGCTGCTTGTCATCTATCAGTAAAATATCTTCCATGCATTCACCGTTTACTTCGATTGTTCTCCCCGAATACCCGCCCCAGTATGTAATACACTGTGACAGTTCATCCAGCAGACGGTAAAAGCGTCCCTTTGCCATATACTCTGCGATACCGGTAAATTGCTTATTGCTTTCCACAAGCAATCCGTTATAAAATGCCTTAATCCCCATCTGTGCCAGCATTGGCATGACATCTGACCAGGCTTCGTATGCCGTAGCTTTCAGCCCTGCTTTGATTCCTTCTGTATCTGGATACAGGTAGGATGTATGCCAGCGTCTGCTCTGTGGATTGTGGTCGTGCCATCCGCACCAGTACACATCACAGTAGTAATAGATTTTCATAAAATCCTTTGCTCCTCGGAGCATCATCAGGCGGATCTGTTCATCCAGCTCTGTATCTCTCTTTCCTGTTCTGTGCCAGTCCACCGTTACCTTAAAATGTCTCTCTACTCCCTGTTTCTCGTCCACGTCGTGGATCATCGTCAGCCATCCGATTGTTTGGATTCTTCCCCTTGTTTTTTCCACCGTCAGGTCATGGCCACAGAGAGGACATTTGATCTGTTTACGATGTTTTACGGGGACATCTGCTGCCTCTTCTTTAAAATCCCCGTTGCATGCGGTACAATGACAGGTCTTGTCCTGCTTGTTATAAAAGGCATACTGGAGATCTCCTACCAGTCTCTCAGTGATCCAGTCATATACCCTGTGTCCCGGCTTAGGACACTTATTCATGAGATCTCTGATTCTCTGTTCTTTCCGGTCTCTGGCACGTTCCCTCTTATCCGCACTGTAGTCTTTTTCCATCCGACATATCCTCCGCAAGGGATCGCTGATCCAACTGTAATCATGCATCGGGACAAACTTCTCCAGTTCTTTTGCCTGTTTTTCTTCCAGCCAATCTCCCTTACACGGTTCCGATCCCCAGTAACATCCTCCAAATCCTTCCGTGCAATTTGTCAGATTGGTCTGCTCTTTTTTGCCTGATCCGACGTAATAGGTGCCGTATTCCCATGTTTTCCGGTCTACGGCGTGCCGGCAGATATTTACTTTATTTTTCCAGATGTCCATGATCAGGTACTGGTCCGTCGCCTGAAAAGTGATCTGGTTTTCTTTCTTCCTACTTTTTGTCCGTGGTATCAACGGTGCTTTCAGTATTTCTCTCCACTTCATGCCTGCTGCCTCCTCTCCGCTTCTGCCAGATCCTCCAGGGTGTACCACACGCCCGGCAGGATATAGACTCCGTCCACATCAAATATCTTGGCCGCTGTGATCTTTCCTTTCTCTTCCTGGATCAGCCCCAGGTGTGCTCCGTCACAGCCGCTTACTTTTGGATGGATTCCTCTTGCAATGGCGATCCCATCCGGAATCCTGATCTCTGCTGTGTTCTCCTTTACCTCTACCATATGACGCGAGGTCTTCCAGTTATCCCGGCGCGGATGATGTATCATGTAAAGCATGGCTTCTTTTGCAATGTCACGGTTGGTCAGTTCTCGCAGCAGAGTCAGTTTTGTGCATGCGATGCGGGTGTCGTGTCCGTCTTCTGCAATGTCTCCTTCTGCTTTGGCTTTAAAATACCTGTTACCGGCGCCCAGTCCGTAATACCATGTGCAGTCCAGCACATACTCGCAGGCATGCAGTCCTGTTGATGCGCATTGTGACCGTTCTGCCGTCGCCGGTACTCCAAGCTGATACTGTATTCCCTGCCCTGGTTTACAGGTCATGTCATTGTTTGTTGCTTTAAATACAATCATTTCTTCTCTCCCATGTAATAATCCAAGATGATCTTTTTTAAGTCATCACGCCCGCACATTCCAATCTGTCCGGCGCTCTCCGGCAATCCTGCTGCCTTTGTGATTCTCCGGTCAACCGTTACTCGGTTTTTCGATGCCTGTTTCAGTCCGGCGGCCAGCACATCCAAAAGCTTTTTATCCGGATTAAATACGGCATTGGCCAGAGCTGCACCGTCCTCTTCCATGTGCTGTGTCGGATATTCCATCAGCATCTGGACCACAAAATCTTTCCAGTCCTTCATCTGGCTCTCCAGCTTCAGGTCCTCTGCTTCCAGTTTCAGCTTACCGATTGCTGCCATTGTCTCATTGCACAGAGTATCCTCTGCATCGTCGCTGTCCATGTAGTCCTCGGCATCCTCTTTCTCCAGTCCGTTCTCTGTGGCCAGTCCGATCAGCGCTTCCAGGTCCCCCTCTGCCTTCTGGGCGGCTGCTGCCCTGTTTAACTCCTCTACGGTATTAAATATTCCAAATTTCTTCTCCATCTGTTCTCCTTTCCCCGGTTGCACCGATGCAATTTTTCAAAAAACGTATCATTCGGGTGCGATTTCGTTTCATTTTGTAATAAGCTGTTACCTTTTCTTGACAAAATGTTCTATTTCTACCATTTCGGTGACGTCACCGGATTGGTCTCTAACATAAGTAACCTACTCATGCTGTTAGTTTTTCGGCACTTCTGCAAATATGTCTTTTAATGCCCGTTTCAGCGGCAGATTAAACCGCATCCACTCCGCATATTCGTGTTTTTCGCTCTCTGCCAGCAGGATATGACCGCCCTCTTCCACGTCCTGGAGGAGCATTTCCCACAAGACTGCGTTTTTTACCGGATTGCCCTTAGCGTTCTTCCAGCCATCGTGCTGCCACTTCTCCGGCCAGTGCTGTGCGATGGCTGCTGCCACGTTGCTGCACTCTGTATGGATCACTACAGTACAGGCATAATGGAGTCGCTGCAGGGCATCACGGATGGCACGCAGGACTGACTCGCTCTCCGTGGTATCGTCATACTCTACGATCTGAGGAGCAGCTTCATAGTCACTGCCGTTCTTGCGCTTTGTCCTCATGATGTACATTGCCCGGCCGGAGCCCTTTGCGGATCCCCGGAGAGTCGTGCCTATAAAGATATCCACTACTTTCAATTCATTTTCCAATTTATCAACACCTCCTTACCCTGTTCGGCGGTTTCTTCCGCTCTTGCGTTTTAAGTCTGATCAATGTGTAACTCCTGTACAGGAATCCTGTCACCGGATTGATGCCCTCATGGATCCGGGCTATGTAATATCCCTTGGGCGGCTTGACCTCCAGCTTCCATCGGACCAGCTTGTCCGTCCGTGGCTCCGGAAGCGGCATATTACGGCTAGTGTTGTATGATGACTCCGCAATCCTTGGTTTGCCCGGTGTGCCGTCTGCCTTGGTCTCCGCTGTGTGCTCGTCCTTGGTCAGGTAATTCGCCAGCTGCTCCATGTCGTCTCCTGTAAACTTGCTGTGACAGATCTCTGCCACGTAGGTGCCGCCCTTTGTCCATGCCTTGGTCACGATAGCAGCCGCATCACCCTTCGGTGTCTGCTTTATCACAAGATGGATATGCCAGGCTCCCTTGGTTCCCTTTTCTATGTTCCTAATCCAGTAGAGCGGTACGCCCCTGGCCCGGTAGATCTTCCGGATCTTGGTGATTGCTGCCCGGAAGTCCTTCAGCGCTCCTTCCATATCCGGCGGACGATTCCCTACTGCATATGTCCATGTGATAAACAAATCTCCCTGGTCAAAGTACTGGATCAGCCTCCATCTACATCTCCTGACCTTGTTCCTCTGATTGATCAGCCGCACCTGTTCCTTGGTCGGCTTCTCCTTCTTCTGTCTGCTCTTCCCTGGGGATCCATAGTTGCCATCGTGGTATTCTTCCACGTCCAGCACATCCCCATGTCTTAGCCTTATTTTCTTTCTCTTAACCATGTCTCTGTATCCTAACTTTAATATCTTTATCAAGTGCGCAGGGGCTTTCAAAAAGCCCCATTTTTCTTGACTTTTCCGGCTTACAGAGGTATACTTATCTTGTCTATATAAGTAGCTCTGTGAGCTGGCCGGCATCGCCAAATGCCGGCTTTTTTATTGCTCTGCGTAGACAGGCTCTACTATGTAATTATCCGGTGACCAGTAGTACCGCTTTTTACCTGTCAGCAGGTACTCCACGCCCTGGATCTCCCTGTCGTAGTACTCCACCGTGCGTTTAAAATCTGCCCTCTCACGCTGCAGGCGGTCCAGTATGACCTGGATGGCATCATCGGTGATTGTGATATACCGGATGCCCTTCATCATGACCAGATGTGCATTCTGATACTTCCGGAGGACATACGGGAAAACCTCCTGTGCCTCATGGTCAACCAGCATCATTAATGGCTCTGTCGGGGTCTGTTCCAACCTCTCCATAATCTCCTGCACTCTCTCGTCTTTCACGCTTTCCGCCTCCTCTCAGTTGCCCTAGCCTCTGCTCCAGATCCCGTACTCGCTGGCAGTATTCCCGCCATTTTTCCACTTGATTTTCCAAAAAAAGCAAAAAAATAAAAAGCACTGCCGCCAAGCCTATGACAATGGCGATCTGCTCTCTTACTTCTGTTGTCCCAAAAGCATCCCTCAAAATCCACGCTCCGAGGAGTGATATCATAATATCTTTATACATCCGCATCCCCTCCATATATCTGATCTCTCAGTCTATGTATCTGGATTATCCTTTCATTGCAAAGGTCCTCCATCACTTCCAGTGTGCTCAGCAATGACTGCTCCTGCTTGTCATTCGTCGTAATAATCTGCAAGCCTTCAAAGTTATAATATTTAGCCTCTGGCACTGACTGCTTCACTTCATCATAGACATACCCGGTCAGCTGCGAATTGCTGGCTTCCCAGTATTTGTGACCGTCTTTGTTTTTCACAACTTCCTTGGCATAATACTTAATCATTTCCATGTTTGCCCTTTCCGATCACGCTCTCTGCGTGGCCCCGGTGCTGATCTACCCGGGTACCACCAGAAAGAGGGCAACATACCATCATAGCAGTGGATGATATGCCGTCATATGGTGATGCAGCAAGATGCACCACGCACAAAGCGTGATCTATAATATGATGCTTGTCCCCATGCCCTCTACGTGGTGCCCAGCCAGGGGAGGACTGGACACACACGCTAATTGTGTAAAAGGGGAGTGTGGTGTTGGGAATACACCACGTACAGGGCACGGATACCTGTGGTTACAATAATTTCTGTTGCAGAAGTTTTGCCAGCATTTCCTCCGGCAGATCCCCACCAGCCAGTTCTCCGACCGGAGCATCTATGATCTCTGCCAGATCCCACAGATCTCTCAGCCGCATGGATCCCGGATCCTCGATCCGGTTCATCAGCGTTCTTACCTGCACATTCTGCTTCGCGGCGATCTTGTCCTCCGGCACTTTGCTCAGTTCTATGTGCCGTTTGATTCCCGCTCTGGCCCTGGATGCATAATTCTTTCTGGCTGCTTCTGTTTTTAAAAGATTGGTTTTCGGCATCTTTTTACTTCCCTTCTAACTCAAAAATCGCCCACCGCAGCGCTGCCTTGGTGTCCTCGTCAATGTCATCATGCTCCAGCAGAGCATATAATCTGTCGATTCTCTCCATTCCTGCTGTCTCCTTCCTGAATATTCTGTTGTATTACGTTTTGTTTTCTCCTATAATAATTTCAGTAACTTGTCACACTTTAAGGAGATACGCTATGAAACTTAACCCCGACTGCATCCGCGGAATCCTTCTGAGCGTAGAAGAAAAATGTAATTTTGATACTCCGTGGGAGTATGATCGAGATACTTTTGAATCAGAATATCTTGCTGAGTTTTCCCATGAAGAAATTGTTTATCACATAAAGCAGGCCAGTGTATCCGGTCTCATTGAAAATGTTCATTACTACGACGGAGGTGCTACAGTTTTAATTGGTGATCTCACACCTCTTGGACATGAATTTCTGGCTAATATCCGGGCTAAGTCCTTATGGAATAAAGTAAAATCAAAAGCCACTGATGCTTCTCTCTCTATTCTTATGGAACTTGCAAAGCGTGCTGCTACTGATTACTTTCTTGGTTAGGATATGTGACCAACAATTTCAGGGTTAATTCCACCAGATTTCCTTTTTCCACTTTCTTCAGTTCATATTCTTTTACATGGTGGATCTGTTTATCATCCAACCAGATCTCGAATGATGATTTATCAGAAGCCACGATTTTAAGCTTATGTGGGTCCTTCATTCCTGCTGCCTTCTTCCCTACTCGAAATCCACAATATATTGTTGATTTCAAAATAAAATGTGCATATATTGTATTTTTATCTTGACATGCGAACATTTGTTTTCTACAATTATTGCAGAACATTTGTTTCATTTAATTGTAGAAAGGAGGTATTCATTATGGATCCCAGAGTCAACAAATACCTTATTGACGTTGTCAGAGATATTACTGTTGCCAAAATGTCTAGTACCACTTATGCCCCCAACAAAGACAATGGGCATGATGTTGCAGAATTCATGCAGGAAATCTACAACAAACTGGTCGAATTGAATAGTAAGGCACTATGCTAATATGCTTTGGCTCTTGCAGACACCAGCTCTGCAAGAGCCTTCGTCTTTTCGGCAATCTCATTTTCCATGTCATTACCTGCATCGATACGCTTTTTGATGTGTTCAGCCCGTGCGTCGATCAATTCATCTACTTTGTTCATTGGTTATTCCTCCTTCTTAAATAGTTCATTGGCATCTACACCCAAAGCTATCGCAATATTCATAATGTCTATATCTTTGATAATCTTTCGGCCTTTCATCATGGAGCAGAACTGATTCGGAGTATATCCGGCTCTGGTAGCTACCGCAGATTGCTTTAAACATTTCTGCTTAATTATTCTTTTTACGTTAGGTGCTACAATAGAATTCAATTTTGTTCTCCTTTCCTAAAGTTTCTTTAGTTCAACTACATCATAACTAATGATTCTTTAGTTGTCAATACATTTTCTAAAAAATCTTGAGTTTTTTATATTTACATTTGAAGATTTTTGAGTTATATTAGTAACAAAGAAAGAGGTGCGTGTATGGGTATTGGATATAGAATAAAAGAAGCAAGAGAACGAATGGGACTAACCCAAACTGAACTCGGTGCCTTAATTGGCGTAACGGGTTCTGCTATTACCAACTACGAAAAGGAAACCAGCCATCCGAAAGAACAGATTATATATAAATTAATGATAACATTAAATGTGGATGCAAACTACTTGTTCCAAGATGCTGTTAAAATAAAAGCGAAACAAAATGATGTTACCCTGGCAGAATATGACCATATAAAAAAATACCGTGCTCTCGATGAGCATGGTAAAAAGATGGTCGATTTTGTACTTGCCGAAGAATCTGACCGTTGTTCCGCTAGTATTGATCACTTTAGGGGGAATTTCATGGATGGTATCCAAACATGGCCTGCCGATTTGGCTAAGGTACCTTCCAACAGAATATCTATTCCAAATGATACTGCCTGGCTTAGTGCCGCTCATAATGATCACGCTTCGGATCCTGAGGAACAGGAAAAGATGCAGACCGATATGAAACTTCTGAAAAGACCTGAAAAATAAAAGGATGATGCAATTTGACCTATGAGAACTTACTGCAGGAAGCTGCCGATGAAAATGTATATGTAATAGAAGATGCTCCATTCCAGTCCCGGGCCGATGGACTGATCCGTAATGATGTGATCGGTATCAATCGGACCGTGCGGAGATCCACACAGAGGGCCTGCGTGCTTGCCGAAGAGCTTGGGCATTACCACACAACCATCGGAGACATTATCAATCAGTCCTCTGATTCCAACCGCAAGCAGGAGCTCCGGGCAAGACTCTGGAGTTATAACAAACTGATTGGACTACACGGCATCATCTCCTGCCACAAAGCACACTATACTACCTCTTATGAGATGGCTGATTACCTGGGTGTCACAGAGGAGTTTCTGCAGGAAGCCCTGCAGTGCTATCGGAGCAAGTACGGTCTGTGTGTGCAATATGATAATTACGTGATCTACTTCGACCCGGTTTCCGTGTTGGAGCTGATATAAATACTAATATGAAAAGGGGAAATTTATATGGGATTCACTAAAATCTTTAACAGTATCCGTTCTTCGACTATGTTACCCTCGGATATCGAAAACGTCTCGTTGAAACGCATTATTCCTAAAATTAATGAGTGGAATATTGATACTGTGCTTATTACTGCAAATCGAAATTGTACTGCCTGTAAACAATATAATCAACAGGTGTTTTCTCTTTATGGGAAGAATAAAAATTATCCAAAGTTACCCGATATACTATATCAACGTTCTTGCCCTGTCTGTGGTAAAATCTTTGGTGCTACAATATACGGCTTATAATATTTATGATCTTCATTTTAAAAAATTGCACCGGTGCAACAGAAAGGAATTTTATGGAAAAGAAACTTGAAGATTACCTTGTTTTTAATGAATCTCTCCCCTTTCTCTTTATTGGCTCTGGATTCTCTCGCCGTTACTTAGGTACTCCAGATTGGGAGCGATTATTAATGCATTTTTGCGATGAAATTGATCATTCTAACCCTTTGCTATTCTACCAATATTCCTCCGCAGCAAAGGCGAAAATATATAAAGACAACTTAGATGCATCTTCTGTGAATATACTTAACTCTATTATAGCTGATTATATAGAACAAGAATACAACCGCATATGGTATACCGATGACAGGTTTGCTTCCATGCGTACTCAATATAGCAATGAAGTAATAAGCGGTTGTACTCCCTTCAGGCTTGCGCTTGCCAATTATTTTGCCTCGTTTACAAATAATCATGCATACATGCTTCCTGACGAAATTGAAAAACTAAAATTACTTTCTCATAATTCTATTGCTGGCATTATAACAACGAATTACGATCTACTTTTAGAAAATATATTTGATTTTATGACATATATTGGTCAGGAAAAGCTTCTTTTTTCACCTCTGCAAGGAATTGGTGAAATATATAAAATACATGGATGCTGTACAGATCCACGCTCCATTATTATAAATTCCGATGATTATAATAAGTTAAATTTAAGAAGCAGGTACTTAGCCGCTAAATTATTGACTATCTTTGTCGAACATCCTATTGTTTTTATCGGTTACTCTATATCAGATGAA
>ENA-OUPQ01000057-OUPQ01000057.1-human-gut-metagenome-genome-assembly--contig:-NODE-57-length-82417-cov-10.8836_pt1 | contig 82417 bp, 76 predicted proteins | sample MGYA00237946_ERZ548807 | MGnify/ENA primary metagenome ERZ548807 (study PRJEB26490, sample SAMN05194714) | human gut metagenome | biome: terrestrial biome; feature: human-associated habitat; material...
CGGAAACTTTAGAAATCGCCAAGGTAAACGAATTGGTTTATAATGCCGAAATGGTTAATCACAGATTTTTGGACAAAAACAGGAGAATACAGCAAACAGAGTTTTCAAACGGCGTTAAAATAACGGTTGATTTCGATAAAGATACTTATAAGGTTGAATAAACGATTTCTATAGAGGCGGGTTTATTATGGATGATATTATAAAGGGAATGCTGAAAAGATTAAATCTCAGCGAAGACGATTACGATATAAGTGTTGATAATAAAATAAGCGGAATAAACGACGACTATTTTACTCTTGAATATAGAGACGGTCGTGTTGTGATAAAGGGAAACTGTATTATTTCAGCATGTAACGGTCTATATTACTATCTAAAGAAATATCAAAATGTAAACCTCTCATGGGCAGGAAACAGAGCGCTTATAACTGAAAAACCTACACCGTTCGAAAATGCGGAAACTGTTACAATACCCGAAAAATACCGTGTTTATCTTAACTACTGCACTTTTTCATATTCAATGTGCTGGTGGAATTGGGAACGTTGGGAAAAAGAACTTGATTTTATGGCATTAAACGGTATCAATATGCCACTTGCGGTAGTTGGCAACGAAGCTATATGGTATGAAACTTTACAGCAATTCGGTTACAGTAAGGATGAAGCGCTCAGAACAATTTCCGGCTTGGCATTTTGGCCATGGCAGCAGATGACAAATATTATCGGCTATATGCCTCCCAAAGAAGAAAAATATGTTTATGAGCGGTTGGAGCTTGGCAAAAAAATACTTAACCGAATGCTTGAATTTGGTATGATGCCCATACAGCAGGGCTTTGCTGGACATATGCCGGCTAATATTAAGGAGAAATTTCCGAAGGCAAAAATAAGTATCAGCAATTCTTGGTGCAGATTTCCGAAATGTGCAATTATTGATCCTACAGAAAAATTATTCTCCGAAATAGGTGGAGCATTTTACAAAAATATGGAACGCCTTATGGGTGCTTATCACCGCTATGCAACAGATCCGTTTCATGAAAATAATCCACCGAAAAAGTCAAGATTCTATCTTCGCAAGGTCGGAAAGAAAATAGAAAAAATTATGACCGATTTTGACAAAGATGCGCTTTGGATTATGCAGGCATGGTCTTTGCGTAAACAGATTGTCAAAGGTATTCACAGAGAACGACTGCTTATACTTGATATCGACGGCACAAAACACAAACAGAACAAGAACTTTTGGGGGTATGATTTCATTGTCGGAAACCTTCATAACTTCGGCGGCAGAACCGCTTTGCAGGGAGATATTTCATCATTTAGTCATAATCTTTTCGGTTCACTTACCAATAATGGCGTTTCCAACTGTTTGGGAAGCGGACTGTTCCCTGAAGGCATTGGTCAAAATCCGCTTGTGTATGACTTGTTCTATGATATGCTAACGAAAAAAGACGATGTAAATATCAAAAATTGGCTCGAAAATTACAGCGTCAGGCGAACCGGAAGCAATGAGTTAAAAGAAGCTTATGTTTCACTTCTTAAAAGCTGTTATGGCTGCCCGAAAAATCTTATAACAATGTCCGGTGCTCCCGGAAACACGGAAACACAGGGCTCTGCACTTGCGTCATATCCGTCTTTTGATCCCCCGTACACAGGTGGCTGGGACAGAGTTTCCGAATTTTATAATAATAATGATCTGCTTGAAAGTGTAAGACTGTTTGCGTCACAGCTTGATGATTACTCTTCCCTTAAGGATGGCTACCGCTATGATGTTATTATCATTTTTTCACAATATTTAAGTAATCTGTTTTATTACGGACAGCGTGAATTTACGGAATGCTATAAAAACGGCGAAATTGAAAAATGCGAATTTCTCGCAAGAAAACAACTTGATTTGCTTGATGATATTGATATGCTTTTATCACAGAGGACTGAAACCAATCTAAACAAATGGCTATATGACAGTCAAACTCTTGCAACAGACGAGAATGAAAAGGAATACTTTTTCATAATGGCAAAGACTCTCGTAACGCTTTGGGGTGATGTTGACGGAGACAGTTTCCTTTATGATTACGCATGGCGTGAATGGAGCGGACTTATAAAAGAGTATTATAAGGTGCGTTGGGAAAAGTTTTATTCATATGTAATAAGTGAATTAAAAAAAGGCAATAAACTTAAAGAAGATATTAAGGAATTTAATCCAACCCGTTTGGATATATCGTATGGAAAATTTGGAAAAGAAATTGTTGCGTTTTCAAAGGACTGGTGTAAAACCATAGACTATCGCAACAACCCTAAAGATTGCTTTGATGTTGATATGATTAAAAGCCTTTTAATTAAGTACAATATATGAGGTATGTAAAATGATAACACAAAAAACAAAAAAATACAGATGTAGTAAAATGGGTAACGAATCCTCTTTGCCTGCGCTTTCACAGGAAATCAATGTACAGAATACAACAAAAGCCTTTATCCGTGATTATGAAGGACTTTTTATTGGTTTTGGAAAAAGGCAAAATTGCTATCCATACAGAGAACAAAATCTTTATGCAGATGAAACAGAAACAGAAGTTCCTGTTATTATCCTGGAGAATGATTGCCTTTATGCGGAGTTTCTGCCTTCACTCGGCGGCAGGCTCTGGAAACTCATCAATAAAAAGACGGGTGAAGATCTGCTCTATCACAACGATGTTATCCGCTTTCGCAATCTTTCTATCAGAAATGCGTGGTTCAGCGGCGGCGTTGAGTGGAATATAGGCATAATCGGACATACGCCTTATACCTGCGAGAGTCTTTATGCGGCAAAGGTAACGGGTAAAAACGGCGAGGAAGTTCTGAGATTCTATGAGTATGAGCGTGTGAGGGGCGTATATTATCAAATGGATTTCACGCTTGACGAAGATAAGCTGATAGCAAGAATGTGCATATACAACCCAAGCGAAAAAACAGTTCCTATGTATTGGTGGAGCAATATTGCAACGCCTGAGTTTGAGGGCGGCAGAGTTATTGTGCCTGCCGATAGTGCCTACAATAACAGCGACGGTACAGGCATAGCCAAATCATCCATTCCTTTTGACAGAGGTGTGGATGTGTCCTATCCGGAAAGAATCCCGAACACAATCGATTATTTTTATGATATACCTGATGAAAACAAAAAGTTTATTGCCAATGTTGATAAAAACGGAAAAGGACTTTTGCAGTATTCCACAAAACGATTAAAGGGTAGAAAACTTTTCAGTTGGGGTCATATTCAAGGCTCAAAGCACTGGCAGGAGTTTCTTACTGATAAAGCCGGCGACTATGTTGAGATACAGGCGGGTTTAGGCAAGACGCAGTATGAGTGTATACCCATGCCGCCGAAAACAACGTGGAGCTGGACGGAGTGCTATACAGGCATTCAGTTAGATAATTCTGTTGATAGTGATTATGCTGTCCTTGTGAGTGATATAGACGCAAAGGTCGATACCGAAAAACTTGAAAAAATCAATTTATATATGGCGGAAAATGTTGCCTTCGAAAAAGGTGAGATGATTTGGCGTGGACACGGCTGGGGCTATCTTAACAATTTGATACATAAAAATGCACCGGAACATCTTGAGTTTTTACCCTGCGTACAGACGCAAAAGTGGGTTGATTTTATCAATACCGGTAAGCTGAAGAGCGAGCCGACCGCAGACAGCTTTTTAATTGGTGATGATATGTATACTGCCTTTAAAGAATATGAGAAGCAAAACAACACAGAATGGCAGTTTTATTACCAGTTAGGGCTGATTGATTATGACTGCGGAAGATTTGACCGTGCAATGGAAAACACTGTTAAAAGTATGTTGCTGGACAGTAATTATCAGAATAATCATCTGTATATGTCTCTGTTGAAAAATGATGGCGATGAAAACTATCTCTACTATGCAAAAAAGATTGTAAGAATGAAAGCCGATGATTATTCTGTGGTTGAGAGCGTTTTCAAAACCTTCCTTGAAGTTGAAAACTTTAGTGAGCTTATCGATTGCTATGAAATCATAAGTGAAGAACTCAAAGAAAACGCAAGAATTAAAATGTATCTTGCTGTGGCATATCTCAATTCCGGTTTTGCCGAAAAGGCGGAAAAAATTCTTCTTGCACACGGCGGTATTCAGGTTAGTGATTACCGTGAGGGAGATAAAATGCTGAATAAGCTTTACAGAGGAATTCGAGAAAAGCTTTACGGCGAAGACCCAAAGAGTGTGGTTGTGCCGTTTGAACTGGATTTTGTTGTTTCGGGCATATAAAGCAGAAAGGAATAAGACATCTTGAATAACGAATTAAATGCAATTGTATCAAATTTCAATATATGGAAACACATTGAGCCATACGGTGACGGTCATATAAATGAAACCTTTGAAGCTCTGCCGTGTGCCGTAAGATTTATACTTCAGAAAATAAACAGCGACGTTTTCGAAAAACCTGAGGAAGTAATGGAAAATATAGAGGCTGTTACTGAACATTTGAGGAAGAAAATTATCAAAGAGGGTGGAGATCCGCTTAGAGAAACGCTTACTGTTGTAAAGACCCTTGATGGTAAGAGCTTCTATAAAACCGATGACGGCAGATATTATCGTATGTATATCTTTATAGAGGGCGCACGCACCTACAATGTTGTTGAAAAACCGGAGCATTTTTATAATGCAGCAAAGGCGTTCGGCAGATTTCAGAAACTTTTGGCTGACTTTCCGGCCGATAAACTGCATGAGACTATAAAGGACTTTCATAATACTCCAAAGCGTTTTGCAGATTTTGAAAAAGCCATAACCAATAACATATCCGGCAGAGCTGACAAGGTACAAAAAGAAATTGAATTTGCTCTCAAAAGAAAAAACATTGCGTCTGCAATAACAGATGCAATAAAGGACGGCAGTATACCTCTAAGAGTCACCCATAATGACACAAAATATAATAATATTATGATAGATGATCTTACGGGCAATGCGGTTGCTGTCATTGATCTCGACACTGTTATGCCGGGTTCACTTCTTTACGACTATGGCGATTCTTTGCGGTTTGGTACAAATCCCGTCAGTGAGGACGAGAAGAATCTTGACCTCGTTTACTGTGACCTTAATTTGTTCGAATGCTTTACAAGGGGTTTTATTGAGGAGATGGCAGACACGCTCACTCCCGACGAAATAAAACTTATGCCCCTCTCGGCAAGGCTTATGACCCTTGAATGCGGAATAAGATTTTTAGGAGATTACATTAACGGAGATGTATATTTCAGAACCGCTTATTCCGAACATAATCTTGACCGTGCAAGAACACAGTTTAGGCTTGTATATGATATGGAACAGAAACAGTCTGAAATGGATAAAATAGTGTCAGATATAATCGGAAAGCTATCTGAAAAATAATTAATTTGTATCAGTCATATTAATGAACCACAGCAAAGGAAGATAAAGTGAAAGACGAAACTTTTGGAGTGATAGTAATTATGAAAATAATACCACAGCCTAAAAATTTTTTATACGGCAAAAAAGCAGGACTGAAAAACCAATATACCGTAAATACGGATAGTCCGAGTGAAGTAAAGAATATTATAGAACTTCTCGACTTTTCCCCTGAGTTTATCTTTTCGAAAAATGCCACAGATATTTCAATTATGCGTGATAAAAGTCTTGCGGAAAACGAATATTTGTTAAACTGCTCGAGAGATTGCATTGATATTTCTTATAATGACCGTGCAGGGTTGTTCTATGCTCTTGTGTCATTGAGCCAGCTTATGTATGGGAGTTTTCTTCAAACAGCGAGAATTTCCGACAGGCCTGACTATAAATATCGTGGTATTATTCTTGACACAGCAAGACACTACATCCCAATTGAAAAAATTAAGGCAATAATCAGGAGTATGGCCTTTTATAAACTTAATTTTCTGCATCTTCATTTGACAGATGATCAAGGGTGGAGAGTTGAGATAAAGGCATATCCTTCACTTGCCGAAAGGGGAAGTATACGAGGCGGAACACAGATAAAAAGAAGTGGACAATGCGACACAGAAGAATACGGTGCAGGACTTTATTATACTCAGAAAGAGCTTTCGGAGCTTGTCGCTTATGCTGCCGAATATCATATAAATGTTATTCCGGAAATTGATATTCCCGGTCATCTCTTGGGGGCAATAAGCGTTATACCCGAATTGTCATGTGAGGGCAAGACCGTTAAAGTACGCAAGGAATGGGGCGTTGAGGACACTATTGCCTGCGTGGGGAAAAACAAAATTTATGAGTTTGTCGAAAACATTATCAGTGAACTGAGCTTAGTGTTTCCGTGTGAATACTTCCATATAGGCGGCGATGAGGTGCCGAAAATAAAATGGAAAACATGCGCCGACTGTCAGGCAAAAAAGAAGCGTCTCGGCTTAAAAGACGAGGATGCATTACAGGGATATTTCTATATTGAGGTTAATAAAATTCTGCAAAAGTATGGTAAAAAGCCTATGATATGGGATGAAAAGTTAGGCACGGATTTACCTGAGAACACACTTTTACAACTTTGGCGAAGTGAACTCAAGGACAATCAATGCGCAGACTATATTGAGAAAGGCGGGCAAATAGTTGTCAGCTACGGTCCGTATTTTTATTTTGATTATGATTACTCACAGACACCTCTTAAAAAGACGTATTCATACACAAATGCCGATATAAAATTCGGAGCTGAGCTTGAAAAAGGAATATTCGGTATCGAGGGCACAGTATGGACAGAATGGATAAGAGATAAAGAAAAGCTTGACTTTAACTTATATCCTCGTATGCAAGCACTATCGGAAAAATGTTGGAATAAAAATGCCGGTAATTATCATGACTTTGAGAGTAGGCTTAAAGAGCATTTTTTATATCTTAACGAACACGATATAGAATATTGTCCATTGAATATTTGTAATCAAAAATTTATTACAAGGCTGAAAATATTATTGGAAAAGAGAAAAAACAATGACGGATATGCGGAAGTGAGAGCTGCGAAAAAATAGCGCAAAAAGGCGGAATGGCATATGGAAAAAACAATCATAAATCGTAACTGGTATTTTAAGTTCGGCGAAAACAAGGGCGATGAGATTAATATAAAACTAAATGAATATAGTCTTATCGGACTTCCTCATTCATTTGGTATTCCTTATTACGGTGAGAATGATTTCTATGTTGGCTATGGCACATATTACAAGGAATTTAATTGTAATTGTGATATTCAAAACAGCTGTATTTTACTGGAGTTTGGGGCAATTTTTCAAATTGCCGAAATTTATCTCAACGATAAGTATATTCAATCTCATGAAGGAGGGTATACCGCATTTACCGTTGATATTACAAATTATATAAAGCAGGGGAAAAATACACTTTTCGTTCGTGTGAATAATATTTGGAAAGCCACTCTTGCACCGAGAGCCGGTGAACATGTATTTAACGGCGGAATTTACCGTGACGTTTATTTAATTGTTTATCCGAAAACACATATTGATTGGTATGGTGTTCGTGTTTCATCCTCAAAAATCTCTGATAATGAATATGAATTAAATATTGAAACAAAATGTGTAAATGCCGAAGGAAAAACACTTTTAAGTGAAGTTATTGACGCTGATGGGAATATCGTTTGCAGCAGCGATTGTAAAATTATAAATAATAAGGCTGTACAAAAAGTTAAAATTGAAAATCCTACCTTATGGGATATTGATAATCCGTATCTTTATTCATTAAAAACAACGCTTGAAGATGACCGTTTGTTAACTTCATTTGGTATTCGAACCATTGAATGGACAAAAGATAACGGATTCTTTCTTAACGGAAAGCATTTACTTTTAGAGGGAGCAAATGTTCATCAGGATCACGGTGGCTGGGGTGACGCTGTTGCTCACTCCGGGATAAAAAGAGACATTGCTCTTATGAAAAATTGCGGTTTTAATTTTATAAGAGGCTCACATTATCCTCATCATACCGAGTTTGCCAAAGAATGTGACAGACAAGGTATGCTTTTTTGGAGTGAAAATGTGTTTTGGGGTATCGGCGGTTTTGGTGCTGACGGCTATTGGAAATCAAGTGCGATGCCTGTAAAAAAAGAGCATTACAAAGCCTTTGAAGAAAGTCTGAGGCAACAGCTTTCAGAGATGATAAAGGTTAATTATAACAGCCCTTCAATAATCTGCTGGAGTATGGGAAATGAAGTATTCTTTTCAAAGAAAAAAGTAATGAGAGAGGCTCAAAAGCTTATTGTAAGATTGGTTGAGTATTGTCATGAACTTGACAGCACTCGTCCTGCCGGACTTGGCGGAACGCAGAGAGGCGGACTTGACACTCTTACGGATGTTTCGGGTTATAACGGAGACGGTGCAGTCCTTTTTAAAAATCCGCCTGTTCCGAATATGGTTGCGGAATACGGAAGTATCGCCTCATATCGCCCCGGTAAAGTTGATTTATATGAAACAAAAGGCAGCAACGAATACTATCCGTGGCGAGCCGGCAGATGCATTTGGTGCGGTTTTCATCATGGAAGTATAGCAGGTATAAGCAATTTAGGAATTTGTGATTTGTACAGATTACCTCTTAATGCATATTATGCTTACCGCAAAAAGAATTTAGGCATTGAAATACCGAAGCAATCCGTGAAGGATAAGCCTTATTCATTAAAGCTTACTGCCGATAAAAAGGAAATATTGACTGACGGCACGGATGACGCAATGCTTACATGTGAAGTTATTAATAAAAACGGTGAACGTGTACAAGGTGATTTTGAAATCACGTTTGAAGTCACAAGCGGTGCTTTAATGCTTCCGACAGGCAAAAAAATGCTTTTTAACAAACAACTAAATAATTGCTTTGACGGTATGTGTGCGGTTGAGGCAAGAGCGTATTACAGCGGTAAATCAACTGTGATTGCAAAATGTGGAAATCTTATTAGCAATGAACTAACAATTATTGCTTTAGGTGTGGAAAAATACACTAATCAGAATATTCAATATATTCCCGCACCGAAAACGAATGTTCAAAAGAGAATCAATAGAAAAATAAATATTATAAATGACAGACCTGTTATGGTGTCAAGTGAAAGCGTAGTCGGTTCAAGTATTTGTCTTACAACAAAGTCAAAGCACAAATATTGGAGTCCCGACAGAAACGATAGAGAACCCTGCATGATACTTGATCTTGAAAATTGCTATGAATCTTTTGAAGTGAATATCAGCCAACCTATTTTCCGCAAGACGAATTTTGATATATTTTTTTCAACTGACAGAGAAAATTGGACAGCAATATCATTTAATACAAAAGCAAGAAAGATAGCAGTAAAGAACGAAGCGAGATACGTTAAAATTTTGACTTCTGCAAATTCAAAATTTAAGAAAATTAAGATTTTTGAAATATGATAATGCAAACATACAGTACAATTACAAGAGGGTAAAATTATGAATAATTCGCTGAGATACAACACCGAGTCAAAAGACCGTTGGAGCTCAATCCCTTTGGGTAACGGCAAAATCGGTGCTCTTGTGCAGGCGACATCAAATAGCGATTTAATATATCTTAACGAGGATACATTATGGTCGGGGGATGTTTTTGATTGGCAGAACAAAACTGCAATTAATCACCTTCAAAAAACAAGAGATTTGATTGATGCAGGCAAATACAAAAAAGCACAAAAAGAATCTGATAAAATGCTTGGTGTTTTCGGTCAGGCTTATATGCCTATGGCAAGATTGCATATTGATTATAAAAATACAGATATTTGCACCGACTTTATTCGTACGCTTGATATGGAAAAGGCAATTTGTAATACTAATTTTTTTACCAATAACGCTGAAATTAAAAGAGAATATTTTGTTTCGCACGAATATAATGCTCTCTTAATAAAAATTAAATCAGAAAAGGCTATATCAGCAGACTTTTCGCTTGAAAGCTTATTGAAATTCAAAACTGAAAATACGAATAATGGCTTGATTTTATTCGGAAAAGCACCTTATTTTGTAAATTGTTATAACGGTGACGGGAAAAATAACAGATATAAAGAAAATGTTGTATATGAAGAAAACAAAGGTATTCAATTTTGCGTAAAACTTAATATTCAGACTGACGGCGAAATAATGAATAACGAAAGCGGTGAATGTTCGGTTTTAAATGCAAAAGAAATTGTTGTTTTTGTTTCAAGTGCAAATAATTTTAAGGATTATAAGACACCGATTGAAAAAAGTGACATTGATTATTTTTCGATTTGTAAAAAAGCAATCGACAGAGCTGTTATAGACGGATATGAAAAAATCAAATCTGTGCATATTAAAGACTTTTCTTCTTTTTTTAATAGGTGTGGTATTTATTTGGGTGATATTCCGATTGGTAATTTCACACCTGATATTTTCGGTAAAAATATAAAACCGCAAAGTGCCGCTTTATACTTTGCTTATGGTCGTTATCTTATGATTTCCTCTTCAAGAAAAGGCACAGAACCGGCAAATTTACAAGGAATTTGGTCCACTGAATTAATACCTATGTGGGCTGCGAATTATACACTGAACTGCAATGTGCAGATAAATTACTGGTTAGCTGAAATTGCAAATTTGAGCGAATGTCATTTGCCTCTTATTGAAATGACAAAAGAACTTGTTGATGACGGCAGAAAAACTGCCAAATACAACTATAATTGCAGAGGTTGGCTGGCACATCACAATTCAGATTTGTGGCGGATTACTACAGCAATGGATGGCAATTCACTATGGGCTATTTGGAAAATGGGCGGAGCGTGGCTTTGCTGCGATATGTTCGAGCATTATCTTTTCACGGAGGATAAGCAATTTCTTTCTGAAATTTATCCCGTGATGAAAGAATGTGCACTTTTCTTTGTGGATTTCCTAACTGAAAATAAAGAAGGCAATCTTGTTGTTACTCCGTCTGTATCATTTGAGAATAGTTATAAAACTTGGAGAGGTAAGTTTTATATTACAAATGATGCTCTTGAGGATAAGTTGATTATTACCGAACTCTTTAATAATACAAGAAAAGCTGCACATATATTGAATTTAGATGATGATTATTGCGAAGTGCTTAAAGAAAAACTCAATAAGCTTTCCCCTGCAAAAATTGATAAAAAGACAGGGCAGATTATTGAATGGCATAAATATTTTGAGCCTGTGAACCCGGCACAGTTAGCACCTCTTTGGGGAATTATGCCCGGCACTTCTATGGATGAAGCAAAAAATCCGGAATTGTATAATGCATGTAAAAAACTTTTTTACACAAGAAAGCCTTGGGTTAATGACAATTGCGGCAGCTGGATGGGGGCATGGCCGACAAATCTTGCCGCTCGTTTCAAAGACGGCGAAACAGCTTGGTTTGTTATTAAAAAGCATCTTTCAGAAGAAATCGAGGAAAATCTCGCTTGTAATTTTATGACAGGATGGGAATGTGACGGAAACTTCGGTGTTGCGGCAGGTATAGCCGAAATGCTTATGCAGTCACATAGAGGTTATATAGAAATATTACCTGCCTTGCCGCAGGAATGGAAAAGCGGAAGTGTTCACGGACTTTGTGCACGAGGTGGATTTGAACTGGATTTCAGCTGGAAGGACGGAAAATTGACGGAACTTTCAATTTTTTCAAAGCTCGGAAACAAATGTAATATTATGATAAACGGCAGCAAAAAAATATGTATTGACACCGAAAAAAATAAAAAGTATTCAATAAAATTATGAGGGTAAAGAATATGAAAAAAATGAAGAAAACATTTTGTATTGTCCTGAGTGTTGTACTTGTTGTTGCATCAGTTGCGGCATTTATGTTTATACCACGAAAAGGAACGCAGAAAGATTTCGAGTGGGACGGAAAGACAATAAGCTATGAGGATATTCCGACGCTTGAAAAAACACCGGGTAAGGATTATAAAATTCTTATGTTTTCTGACACTCAGCTGACATTTCTCACACAGGGAACAAAAAGCGTTAAGGAAGTTATGCGAAAGACGCTTGATAAAACACAACCTGATTTTGTGGTGTTTTCAGGCGATAACGTTGCGGGAATCACAACTCATTTTCAAATTGATATTTTTATTGGTCTGGTCGAAGAATTAGCTGAAGAATATGGCTTTTACTGGAGTACCGTATTCGGCAACCATGACAGTGATTTGGGTGCGGATTTAAATTATCAAGTTGATAAACTGCTTGAAGCGGAGCATTGCCTTTTTGTAAAAACTCCTAAAAATGTCAAAGGATACAGCAATTTTGCAATAAATGTTGTTGAAAACGATATTCCCGTTTACAGTTTGTATTTTGTTGATTCAAATATGGATAACTTTCATTACATAACAGAGGAAGGAAATGAGGCGGTTGGCTATGAGGCAATTGACTTTACTCAGCTTTTATACATAAAAGCTTTAGCTGACGCAACCGCAAAGCAAAATAGCGGCGAATACACAAACGCATTGGCAATTTCACACTACCCGTTAAAGCAATTTGTTACTGCGTATAATCTTGCCGTTTCCGACACTCCATATGATGAAAAAGGTAACAAAGCGTTTCTTGTTGAAGGTGAACGCCGTGAAGGAGAAGGGTGCTCATATATGGATATCGGTGTGTTTGATTTATATAAAAGCATCGGTGTTAAGACGATTCTATGCGGTCATGAGCACACAAACGATTATGTTGTTAATTACTCGGATATGATGATGGCCTATGGTGTAAAAACCGGATGTTTTTCATCCCATGACGATACTGTACAAGGCGGCACACTGATTACTATTGATAAAGATAGTAACGCAAATATAAAGCAAATATACATACAGTGAGGAAGCTTTCTTAAAATAGTAAAAAGGAGAATTATGATGAGTAAAATGAAACGTTGGCAAAAAGTTGTTGCCGTATTTCTTGTTACAGTATTATTTTTGGGCAGTGTTGCATTATATCTGCTTTGTCCGAGAACAACCGTGAAAGAGGCGGACAACTGGCTCGGTGAGGAAAGCTTTGATATTCAAAGCATCAAAACGATTGATAAAACAAAAGATGATTTTACGATATTGGCAATAACCGATATACAGTTTGACAATCCTTTTTATTCCAAGAACGATGTTAAAACCGCCATCAAAAATATGATAGACAAAACAAATCCGGATTTGATTGTGACCGGCGGCGATAATTTTGCCGGTATATTCAATCATTTTCATGTAAAGGCATTTACAAAAATGATGGATGAATTCGGCGTGCCATGGGCACCGATTTTCGGCAATCACGAATATGACTTTCACAGCGATTTGTATTATCTGTCACAACAAATGCTGAAAAGCGAAAATATCATTTTTGATGTAGGACCGACAAATATTGACGGAGCCGGAAATTATTTAATCAACATTATGGACGGCGACAGTATTTTTTATTCGCTTGTTATGATGGACAGCAATGCCGAAGTGTTCAGATATGACGGCAGAGGGAACAGGTTGTATTCATACTATGACGGCATAAGACCTTCTCAAATTGAATGGTATGAGGATAATATCAACGCCTTAGCAAAGAGCGAAGGCAGAACAGTCGACACAATTTTATTTTCGCACACTGCATTGCCGCAGTTTAATGACGCCTATTATGCAATAAAAAACAATACACCTTTGGATGGAGTTTCGGTGAAATATAATTATGGGAATATGGTTGAGGAATTGGGCGGATGTAGATATGAATACGGAATGTATGAAAAAATGGCTGAGCTGGGAAGCACAAAGTATCATTTCTTCGGTCATGATCACAGCAATAATACATCATTAAATTACAATGGTATTGATATGACCTATATTCAAAACACAGGTCATAATAAGGGTGACAAAATCGGTGGCACGCTGATAAAAATAGATTCGAATAAAAACGTTACCCATGAAATTGTTATGGGCAACAGCTGATAAATTAAAATTGAAATGCGACAAATAGCTTTAGAGTTCTAAATGGCATGGTGAAAGGTGAAACTTATGAATGAATTTATGAGAGAATTTATCAAAAGAAATCTTCCGCAGTTTATTGATAATTTTGATGTTATTATTACCAATGAAAAAGAGGAAAAATACAAAGTCACAGCAAAGGACGCTGTTGTTACTGTCGAAGCGAGCAACTATATTTGTGCATGTAACGGTATTTATGAATATCTTAAAGAATATTGCAATGTTCAGTATTCCTGGTGCGGAACGTTTAGTTTTGACTTGAAAGAACTGAAAATGTTTGACGGCGTTTTTGAAAAAAAGATAGACCAACATTTCAGAGTTTACCTGAATTACTGTACATTGGATTACTCAATGTGTTGGTGGGATTTTGCAAGGTGGGAAAAAGAAATTGACTTTATGGCAATGAACGGCATAAATATGCCTCTTACTCCTATCGGAAGCGAAGCTGTCTGGTATGAAACCTTGCAAGAGTTTAATTTCACAAAAGAAGAAGCACTCGGTTTCATTTCAGGTCCTGCCTTTTGGGCTTGGCAGCTAATGACAAATATCGACAGCTATATTCCTCCGAAAAGTGAAGAATATGTTTATAACAGACTTGAGCTTGGCAAAAAAATAATTGAAAGATGTGTCGAGTTCGGTATGCAACCGATTCAGCAGGGATTTTCCGGACACGTTCCGACTCTGCTTAAAGAAAAATATCCTAATGCTGCTATTCTTATGCAAAAAGGCTGGTGCCTTTATCCAAAAACGGCACAGCTTGACCCACTGGATAAACTCTTTTTGGATTTTGGCAGAGTTTTTTTGGAAAAAACAGAAAAACTTATCGGGAATTATCATTATATCGCCTGTGACCCGTTCCACGAGGGCACACCTCCAAAAAATACAAAAGAATATTTTCGTGAGGTAGGCCAGGTTATCAATAAGCTTTATAAGGATTTTGATGAAAAATCTGTTTGGGTAATGATGGCTTGGACTATGCACGAAGAGATTGTAAACGCCGTGCCCAAAGACAGAATTTTGCTTCTTGACCTCAATTCCGAGCGTGCAGTACTGAATCCGAATGTTGCAGGTTATGATGTTGTTTCGGGTATGCTTCATAATTTCGGCGGTAAGAACGCAATGCAGGGCAAGCTTAGAAAGCATTGCGAAAATAAATATTTGACTTCAAAAGAAAAAGGCGCCAATGTTGTCGGAAGCGGTATGTTTATGGAGGGTATTGACCAAAACCCTGTAATTTACGATTTGCAGTTTGAACTGCTTACCGCCCAGCATAAAATAGATATTGACAAATGGCTTGATAAGTACATAACCAGAAGATACGGAAAATACAATGAAAAAATCCGTCAAGCTTGGGATATTTTGCTCAAAACCTGTTACAAGGATGACGGTTACGAGGAAAACGAGGTCGGTTCAACTCTTGCCGCCCGTCCTCAACTTATGCCAAAGAGAACGGGACCGTGTTGCATTTCAGAAGTTTATTACGATACGAAAGAATTTGAAAAAGCTGTGGACTTGTTTATCAGTGTCGCTGACGAATTTGAAAACTCAAAAGGTTATCAGTACGACTTGTGCGATATGGTAAGGCAATGCTTCAGCAACAGATTTTATGACAACCAAAAGCAATTTTCAAAATATTTTAAACTTCTGCAAAGAAAGAAGTGCGAGAAGATTGCTCAAACCCAGCTTGAGCTTCTTCTCGATATGGACAGTTTTATTTCGTGCAGAAGTGAAATGACATTGGCAAAGTGGATTTGTGATGCACACAATCTTGCTAAAAATGAAGAGGAAAAAAAGTATTTTGATTTCAATGCACGCACCCTTATTACGCTTTGGGGTGATATAAACAGCAGTACATCTGCTCTTTACGATTATTCATGGCGTGAGTGGAGCGGTCTTATTAAAGAATACTATTATAAACGCTGGCAGATGTTTTATGATTACGCCCTCGGCTGTCTGAAGAATCACAAACTTTATGTATACAAAAACGGAAACGACTATGCACAAAGGGAAAAGTATATGTCATTTCCGTTTGGGGAAAAACTTGGCGAGTTTGAGCTTCAATGGGGAAAAACTTACAGCGAATATGAATATCCGAAAAACAGAAATGTTGTTCCAAAAGCAAAATATTATTGCAAGAAATGGAACTTTTGATTTAAATTTTATCGCTTTAGTGAAAGGGAAAATATGAACACAAAACAATTGTATTTTAATAAAACAATTAAAAATTGGGATGAGGCAATTCCTTTGGGAAATGGTGATTTGGGATGCCTTATATGGAATAAATCGAATAAGCTTCGCTTCAGCATTGACAAGGCAGGAATATGGGATTGCTCTAATCCGCCGAAAAATCAGCCTGATTTTAATTACAGCAATTTAAAACAGCTTGTCAAAAACGGAGAACAAAAAACGATAAATCAAAAGTATGATGATTGCTACTACAATACCACCCCGACCAAACTGCCCACAGGCAAAATCATTATTGATTTGGGCGTAAGGCAGAATGTTATTTCAAAGCTTGATATGCAAACTGCCGAAGCCGAATTGCACGTTGGCGGAATAAAAATAAACAGCTTTGTGCATGCCGAAGAGGATTTCGGTTTGATTCAAATTTCAAAGCCGAATGTTAAAATCTCTGTTGAAAATCCGAAATTCGGAAAACATAAACGCCGTTTTTTTGTCAAAGCGTTCAAAGGTACTGTACAGTCCTTAAAAAATCTGGTCTATCCCAAGGCAACTGTTGTTAAAAAGAAGGTAAACGGCACTTGTATTCAATATTTTGTACAGCCTACAAATGAAAGCTTTTACGGTATCGTTACCGCAAGTAAATCATATAACGGAACAACCTTAATCGCATACACGGTGGGTATTTCCCAAAACAATGATTTTGTTGACAAATGTGTGGATAAGGTTATTACAGCTTTGAATACAGGATATGAAAATGCATTTGAACAGCAGAAAGCGTGGTGGGAGCAGTATTGGAGCAAGTCAAGTATAACTCTGCCTGATAAGTTTATGGAAAGGCAATATAACTTCAATACATATCTTCTTGCCAGTTGTAGCAGAAAAGGAAAGTTCCCGATGCCTCTGCAAGGTGTATGGACTGCCGATAATAACGGATTGCCGCCGTGGAAGGGCGATTATCATCACGATTTGAACACGCAGATGTCCTATACAAGCTATTTGAAAGCCAACCGTATTGATGAGGGCGAAAGCTTTATTGATTATCTGTTAAATACCGCCGACCAAGGCAGAGTGTTTGCTGAAGAATTTTACGGCGTAAAAGGCTTGTGCCTGCCGTCCGTTATGGATATTGAAGGCAACGCTTTAGGCGGTTGGTGTCAATATGCATTATCCCCCACGAATCAGCTTTGGCTATGCTGTATTATGGCACGGCATTGTTTTTATACAGGGAAAGATGATTATTTAAGAGAGAAAATTTACCCATATATGACAGAGGTCGGCGAATTCTTGCTGAATTTACTGCATAAGGAAAACGGCTTTTACAAGCTGGAGCTTTCCACTTCGCCTGAAATTCATGACAACAGAATGTCCGCATGGCTTACGCCGAACAGTAACTACGATTTAGCACTTATGAAAGCGTTTTGCATTAATATGATTAAAACAAGCAACGCTTTGGGCAAAACAGATGCTGTTGAAAAATGGACAAAGATATTATCGGATTTTGAGCCGCTTGCCGTGAATGAAAACAATGTGCTGATGTTAAGTACTGACGAAAGTCCTTATGAATCGCACAGACATCATTCGCACTGTATGTCGATATATCCGCTACGTACGATGGAGTATGATACAGCGGAGCATAAAAAAATCATTGACAGCACGATTGCGAATTTAGAACATTTCGGCATTAAAAACTGGGTAGGCTATTCTCTCGGCTGGATGGCACAGTTATACGCCGTGCAGGGTAACGGCGATAAAGCATTCGGTATGCTTGACAGCTTTTTCAGATATTTTTGCACGGATAACGGATTTCATTCTAACGGTGATTACAGATTTAAAACAAGCTGTACCCAAAGATGCAGACTGTTTACTCTCGAAGCGAATTTCCTTGCAATGGACGCAATTCAGGAAATGCTGCTTTACTCCGAAAACAATAAAATCAAATTACTCCCCGCTATTCCTGCGGATTGGAAAGATGTTGCGTTTGAAAACCTGCGTGCTTACGGCGGCTTGCTTGTCTCTCTCAAGCTTTGTAACGGAAAAATAACATATCTTAAATTCACTGCGGAAAAAGACATTCATTTTACTTTGGAGGAACCGAAATACGAATGTGATTTTGCTTTAAGTAAAGAGATAGAATTGAAGCAGGGTGAAACGGTGTGTATGCATCAAAACTCCAAAAATTCGGTTTGTAATTTGTGAATGCGTTAATAGTATAAATATAATTTATATAATTTGTTATTGGAGGTTAATAACTTATGACGGACATAAAAGGAAAACTTTCAGCCGGCAAAAATTATCTTAAGAATTATTGGTCAGAGCCGGCGCCTAACAATTATCTATCTGTCAAGGAAAAGGTTGCTTACGGCGGTGCGCAAATAGGTACATTTATATTTTCAACCGTAGTTGCTTATATGACTTTTACGCCTAACTGGTTCTGCGGTGCAATTGTAGGTATTGATTATGCAGATTTTGCAAAGATAACTATATTTACATCCATAATGAACTACTTTTTCATGTTCTTATCTCCGTTTTCAATACTTATATTTGAAAATCACGGCGTTTTGGAGAAAAAAACAAAAATTACAGCAAATTTAGCTTTTATTTCTGAACTGATTGTTGGTATATGTCTTTACTTTGCACCTATAGATTTATTGGAAAATGTGCCGCAATTCGGTATGGTAGCACTGCCGCAGATTCTGGCCAACTTACTTGTTCTCAACGCAATCACCAATTATGTAACTTGGTTTGTTAGAAGAAAATGGTGTGCCAAGCATGGAAGAATGAAACCGATTATAATTGCGTTCGGTATACCTGCGGCAGTACTCATGTCTGTCATTCCTTTTATTGATTTCAACTCTATGCAGTATGCATACCAAGTAGTGGTTTTACATTTTCTGTTTTCGTTATTGGCAGTATTTACAGGTCAGTTTTGTAATATTCAGGGCTTGGTTCAATTTATTTCTCCAAACAGTGAAGAGCGTCAGACATTGTATTCGATTGTACCTATAATAACCGGTATTGTGCCATCTGTAATCGGCATGTTTTTCCCTGTGTTGATTGGTACAACAGGCGGATTTACCGAGTTACTTACATATAAAATATTTGTACCTATTTTTGCGGTAATAGGCGTTGCTGTAACAATATTTTGTATGCTTCAGGTTAAAGAACGTATTATTGAAAAGCCAAATGAAAACAAGCAAAAGGTCCATTTCTTTAAAGGTGTAAAAAATGTTTTAAAGAATCCTCATTTATGGATAATTAATTTTTCTAATTTATTCGGTATTTGGACTGCTTTGTTCGGTCAGATATTGCAATGGTGGTTTGTTTACAGCATAAGACTTGAAAGTTGGTTTGGCGTTGCAAGTAATGTAATTGTTTTATCTATGACCGCCGGCAATTTACTTACGCCGTTTTTAATAAAGAAATTTGAAAAGGGTACAATTCTTGTTTGGGCACGAATTTTTTCTCTTTTATGCGTTGGTTTGATGTATTGGGCAATTAATATGAGCAGCATAACTGTAGGTCTTGTTGTGTTTATGTTGGCTGCTTTGCTTAAAAATTTATTTTCTCCGATAGAAACCGGACTTTTGGCAGGTGTTACTTCCGATGCCTTGGATTATCATCAATGGAAATACGGAGAAAGAGCAGATAATATGATGAGCATTTTCGGTATGCTGTTAGCGCCTGTTACAATGCTTTTGAATCTTATTTTACCACAGTTATTAGCCAATATCGGCTTTTCATCAGACTGGGATTTGTTATATAATCCGCAGGTTATTACCGGTGTATTTAACGTTTATGTTATTTTAACTTCGATAGGCATTTTGTGTTCGACAGTACCGTTCTTTTTCTATAAACTGACAAAAGAGCAGCACGCACAGTGTATTAAAGAAATGCAGGAGAGAGTTGGAGAGGTAAGCTTTCATGCCGGACAAGAAGCTCCTGAAACTGTTGAAAATTAAGTAAGGATTGGTGATTTAAGTGAAAAAAAGAATTTCTGTTTTTCTGTGTGTTATGCTGCTTATGAGTTTGTTGGGGCTGACCGGCTGCAATAGTGATTCAAATATATTTGATTATGAGGTTATGGATGACGGTATCCATATTACCGGCTACGCAGATCAAACATCCAGGGAAGAATTGATTGTCCCTGATGAAATAGACGGAAAAAAAGTTGTTGCCATAGACGATACCGGAATTTGCAACACGAGATATGTAAAAAAATTGGTTATTGGTAAAAATGTAAACTCAATCGGTACAAGAGCTATTATCAATAACTCGAATCTGGAAGTAATTGAGGTTGCCTATGGTAATACTTCTTTTAAGGTCGTAAACGGAACATTGTTAACTATGGACGGCAAAGAATTGGTATGCAATCCCATTAAAAACGGTGTTCAAGAACATATTAAGGTCGATGATGTAAGTAAAAAAGAAATAAAAGAGTATTTTGATGAAGAATATGTAATTCCTGAAGGCGTTGAAATTATCCGTGATTATGCATTTTATCATAATCAAATAAAAAGTGTTGTTTTTGCGGATAGTGTTGAAAGGGTTGGCGAATATGCTTTTCTCAGAGTTGGTTATTTGAGCAAAGTAAAACTGTCAGCTAATCTTAAATTCATAGGTAAAGATGCCTTTTCTAAAAATCCCGGATTAACCGAACTTGTAATTTATGAGCAAATTGAAGAAATTGATGAAAGAGCTTTTCACGATTGTAATCAGTTGCGTAGTTTGTCAATTAAGAGGAACAAGTCGGATATTATTTTGGGTGAAAAATGGTATCCGACTGATTTAGGAAAAAATCTTAAGGGATTAGTTATAGAATATGATGATACAAAAGATGTGTTTTAACAAATACTGTAAAACATTTGAAACCCAAATAGGCGATTAAGATTTTTTTCGAATAATTACAATAAATGTCTTGTTATGTGAAAACAAGGCATTTATTAGCCTTATTAATTGTTTTTAGAAAGTGATGTGATTAAATTGAATTTCAACGATATGTCCAATAAGATTGTTCCGAATAACAGACAACTTAATATTCTTGAAATGGGATATTATAACTTTATCCATTTCGGGCTGAATACATATACCGGAAAGGAATGGGGTGACGGTAATGTTGATCCCAAAAATTTCAAATTGAAACAGCTGGATACCGATAAATGGGTTCAGGATTTAATGTCTACCGGAAGTAAAGGCGTAATTATTACGGCAAAGCATCACGACGGATTTTGCCTTTTCAATTCAAAATATTCGGATTATTGTATCAGAAATACGCCTTACAAAAGCGGACAGGGCGATATTGTAAAAGAACTCAGCGAATCCTGTAAGAAATTCGGTTTTAAGCTCGGCATATATTTATCGCCTTGGGACAGGCACGAACCCACCTACGGAACAGAGGCGTATAACGATTATTTCTGCAATCAGCTTGAAGAACTGTGCACAAATTACGGCGATATTTTCTGCTTTTGGTTTGACGGTGCCTGCGGGGAGGGAAAAAACGGCAAAAAGCAACGCTACGATTGGGAGCGTTATTATGCAACCATTCATAAATATCAGCCCAATGCTGTCCTTTCAAACTGCGGCCCTGATATTCGGTGGATAGGGAACGAGAGCGGCAAAGCAAGAAAAGCCGAATGGAGTGTCGTGCCGAAAAGGCTTCAGGTCTACGACGAGGTAATGCGGCAGTCACAGCAGGAGGAAGGCGCATTTAGAATGCTTTACCAAATAGACCATACCGATAAACGACTGGGTGACAGAGACTTGATTTCAGAAAATGAGCCGCTTTGCTACTGGCCGAGTGAAATGGATGTGCCGGTTACCTATGTGGGATGGTTTTACCGCAAATATTTCGAAATGTTTATGACACGCTCTGTTAAAAATCTGAAGGAGTGTTACTATACCTCTGTAGGAAACAATGCAACTCTGCTTGTAAATATTCCGCCGAACAAAAAAGGAGATTTGCCTAAAAAGTTTATCAATCGGCTGAAAACCGCTCGAAAGTGCATTGAAAATGATTTTACCGAAAGGGTCGATTGCAGGCAAAAGCAGATTGACGAGTATACATATGAATTGAGCTTTAACACAAGCTGTATTCAGAAAGCAGTTTTGCGTGAAGATATTACGCAGAGTCAGAGAGTTGAAAAATTTGAAATTATAGCTAACGGCATTACTGTATTCAAAGGCGAAACCATAGGCTATAAAAAAATATGCTTTTTCGAGTCTGTAAAAACCGATAAAATTATTGTAAAAATCACACAGAGCAGAAATGCGCCTGTTTTACTTGAAACCGGATTATATAAATAAACTTTGTTAGGAGACAATTGACTTATGAAGAAAAAAACAAAAACGGTTATTTCTCTTTTAATCATTATACCTGTAATCATTAGTCTTTCTGTAGGGATTCACATTGCAGGAATTTATAAAAATTGTGAAGGTAAACCATCACAATTAGTGTGGAACGAAAACGATAAATATAATATAGACAAGGATGCGTACATATTGACTGTTGATAAAAAATCAGATTTTAAGATTTTAAATCTTACCGATTTACAGTTGTCCGAAGGTATGTCTCAGAAGAGAATCAATCGCACTTATGAACTTGTACGTCAACTTATACAAGAAACAAATCCGAGTATAGTAACCTTTACCGGAGATAATACATGGTTGAAAAATTCAAAAAAAGCTGTCAAAAGATTTGTGAAAGAAATTGATGAAATATGTATAGAATTTGATGTTCCATGGGCTCCGATATTAGGAAATCATGATGCAGAATCAGACGTTGACGAGAATTGGATATTTGATGAGTATTTACAGGCTCAAAATATTATTTTCAATTATAAAGAAAATGCAAATCGCAGTAAAGATTTGGCTAAAGGTCCAATAAATATTTCCGGCATCGGTAATTATGTTATTAATGTTAAATCCGCAATTGACGATGAAATATTTCATTCGATGATTATGATGGATACACATTCTCTCGGTAGCTATTCTACGATTGATTCTGTAAATATAGGCAGTGAAAAAATTAATTTGACCGGCTTAAATGAATCGGAGAAATTAAAATTGAATGAATGGATTACAAAAGATGGCTACATTTTTGCACCGTCAGAAGATGTAAATAATAATAAATACATTGCTGTTGGAACAGGCTATGACTATATTAAAGAAAATCAAATACATTGGTATGAATATATGGTAAAAGGACTTACCGAATATAATGGCACACCGGTAGAAAGTACGCTGTTTATTCATATTCCTTTGCCGGAATATAATATGGCAGCGAAAATATATGAGCCTATTAATGATGGATTTACAAAAGACGAGAATGGGAATTTCGGTATGCTGAGAGAGCCTATTTGTTCACCGTATTATAATAGCGGTATGTTTGAAAAAATCGTTGAACTGAATAGTACCAAAAACGTCATTTGCGGTCATGAACATAAAAATAATTTTTCGGTTTTGTACCGAGGAGTTAGATTAACTTATGCAACGAAAACCGGTGACGGTCATGACTGGGTTGAAGACGGAAGCGTTTGCGGCGGAACTGTTTTGGAGTTTGACGAAACCGAAAAGTTGACTGTAAGTCCAATTTATTTGAATTATGATATGTTAAATAATTGATAAATAAGAACCGGTAAATAATATTCAATACCATTTTTATTTTTCTGTTGTAGTATATTATCAAATGGGTAGTTTACTTTCTCCTTCCATCATTACAGGTAGCACCTGCCGCCAAAAGGACATAGTTGTCCCCTAGCGGCAGGTGCTTTTGGCTTATCCTATTCGCTGTTCATACATAATATACATGCTACATTATACAAATAAAAAGCTTGGCTTTTTGTAAAGTCAAGCAAAAATAATAATTAATTATGATTATGAATAAAACAAGCGATGTATTGAATTATAAATTTATCAATTCTTGTAATTCATTTACAAAACGGCACACATGAAATCCATCACAAACTGCATGGTGAACTTGAATCGCCAACGGTAATATGATTTGATGGTTTTCTTGATAGTATTTCCCCATAGTAAATATAGGAATTAAATAATCATATCCCTTTTGCAAATTTAAATTAAATCCTTCAAAGGTTAACCAAGGGATCATAGAAACCGGAAAACTGTTAGCAGGAACATTTTCCTTTCCAATCATTTTTTTATTCTTTCCGTATTTTAATAAATCAAACTCATATGCGGCAGAAAAAGCATCATAATTCGGCATATATTCCGTCCATATATTTGAGAAAGTTTCTGTATCTTTATGAAACACAGTATAGCAAGGTATCATTTCACTATACACTCCTAATTCGCCTTTTTTATTTAATGCAGTTCTGAATTCAGAATGTCGGTTTACAATCGTTGCGATATAATAAAGCATTGCCGGATATAGTTTTTGCTTTTTTTCTTTTATTTTAGTTATATCAATTTTAGTTGTTATACTGTACGTGCACGGCACATTAGAGAAATAGTGATTGTAGTATTCTTTCCTGTTCCACTTGTCTATATCAATTATATCAAAAGTCATCTTTATAGCCTCCAAATTCAGTTCTATTGCATTGGCATTATATCATGTTTTGGCTGAAAAGAATAGTAAAGAAATTGAAATAGCAAATAAATTTTCTCCGGTTAATTCTATTTTGAAGGTGGATACAGGCAATACATGCCATCATCAAATTATAATTCTTTCTTGGCGGCAGGTATTTTTCTTTTGCGGTATGTTATCGTTTTTGTATTTTGTAAAGCAAACTGCTTTTACCGCCTTTTTCTCTGTATCGCTGTTCAGTTGTTATAAGTCCTGCTTTTCTTAAATCTTTTAATGCTCTCCTGACGGTTGATTGGGAGAGCTTTAATTCTTTTGCGATTGTCGGAATTGCAGGCCAACATTCACTGTTTTTGTTGGCTCTGTCATAAAGATAGATATAGACTGAAACAGCTCGGTGCGGCAAATCCATACGGTATAAAAAATCAAGTCTGCTCATTTTGATTAACCTCCTGATTTATTTGCGATGATTTTCTTCGTCGGCTCGGCGGTGTTGAGTTTATGCGTGTACCGTTTTTCTTTTTGCTTACAGGATAGCGTTCATGTGTATAATTTTCTTCCTGATTTTCTGTATTGTCGGATTCACCATCGTCCGTATCTTGTTTTTGGAGCCAGTCAGGATGATACTTTTGCACGATACCATCGATTATCTCTTTCTTCTCGGCATATTTAACCTCTCTGTTTTCGTTATCCGCTACGGTATATGGCTCATCCTCATTAAATCTAATTCCCCATTTATAAAACAGTTTCAGTTTAACTCGCATAGGATGGACACCTGTTCTCATGACTACAAACTGACCTTTAGGCATAGATTTTAATTCTTCAGCCGTAAGCAACGGGCGTTCAATCATCTGTAAGGACTGTGACGGATCGTTTTTACTCCTTGACACAGAGCCTGACATCACCGTTCTGCTGCCAAGTGCTTTGGACAGTGTTTCGGCAGAAGAACTGTTTGGAGCAAATCCGCCGAACAAGGTTAACTGCGTATTATCAACAATAATGTCTGTACCTTCTTTTCTTAGATTCACAAAATTCCGCAATAAGCAGAATCGTAGCAGTTAATAATTCCTCGACCAAGTCATAGAAATACGCATTCTGACAAAATGAAGCGGCATCCATGCCCGAAAGAATGAATAATTTAGAGATAAATTTTACATATTTTTTTGTAAATCAAAGGTTATATAGATATTACTCAAAGATTTTTTGAAAACGCGCAGCAAAGTAATATCTACACAGTTCATCAAATATAGTGTACCCCACTGTAATAGGTGATGACAAATAATCTAAAAGCCTAAACTTGAAAAAAACGGCGGTTTTTCTTTTGAGTTTTTTGAATTGATTTTAACTTGGTTTTGGATGAAATCTCGGCTCTTTTGAGTGGGTCTTGAAGCGAAATTCAAGCCGTCGATTTTTAAGCAGGATAAAGTGGTATGATTTTCGGGCGTTGAAATGCCCGAAAACGACGTCCGGCAAAGCCTGTCGGCTTTTCAATTCGTAATACTTTTGCGTATGATATGAGATTTGTATGCAGTAAGGGGCTTTTTTCGCAGAAAATCAAGGCTTTTGCGTATTCACTTGGGTACTGCCGTATGATAAATCTATTTATGAAAAATCAGACAACGCTGTGAGCAAAAATTGACGAGTTCGCTTAAAAATAGAGTAACTCGTCGGACTAAAACTAAAAATGGATTGTGGGCGATTTGTGACGGCTTTTTGAAGCTAAAACAACAAAAAACAAACACACAATCTTTGGTCTGGATATTGAAAAAGGTGTGTGATATTGTGTGTGCGAAAGGAGTGATAAAATGCAAAAACAACTGCTGACAAACGGCAACGCATTCAAACGAACGGACGGCAGATGGGGTGGCGTGGTTTGGTACAAAGATGAGAAAGGCGAACGAAAACGCAAGAGCTTTTCCGGAACAACAAAAGCCGAAGTCAATAAGAAAATGACTGACTACATAACCGAGTTTGAAGAAGAAATCATTGATGTGCCATTGAGGGTAACAAGACTGTAAAAGACAGCCTGCTTAATTACCTGCAAGTGTTTAAGTACCCGAATGTTGAGCGAGTAACCTATGACCGTAACGAGCAGATTTACAAAAATCAAATCGTCCCTTACATGGGTAAACTCATTGTATCTAACATAACAGGTGCAGACATTAAGCGATTGATTAGCACGCTGACCGACAAGGGATATTCATTCTCAACAGTCAAGCAAACATACAATCTGCTCAATGAATACTTCGATTATCTTATGCGTGAAGAGTTCATAAAAAAGAATCCAATGAACGCTGTGCCTACAATAAAAAAGTCAAATTATCTTGCAAAGCAAAACAAAGAAGTGCTTCCCGTGTGCGAAACGATAACCGTATTTACCGACGATGAAATTGAAAAGTTCAAAGCGGAAGCATACAAGAAGTACCCCTCAGGCAAGCCGAAACACAATCAAGCATCAGCATATATTCTTATGCTGAACACGGGACTCAGAACCGCTGAAGCATTAGGTTTAATCAACAGCGACATAGACCTTGAAAAGAAAGTTATGCACATTCAAAGAGGTGTTAAAGAAGCGCAAAAGCGTGACGGTACAGAGCGAAAAAGCGGACGGGAAATCGTCGTTGGAAAGCTGAAAACCGCTTCAAGCAAGCGAATCGTACCCTTAAACGAAACTGCAATACAAGCGATTATCGAATTGCGAAACGAGCGATATTTCGGTGAGGATGCACCGTTGATACCCGATGCAAACGGAAACTTTACAAGACCGTTGAATTTAAGAAAACGGTTTTATTCCATACTCGATGCGGCAGGAATTGAGAAAAAAGGCTTACACAGTTTGCGTCACACCTTCGCAACAAAGCTTGTAACAGGCGTGCGAGCTGAGGACGGAACGGTAAAAGCATTAACACCGAGGCAGGTGGCAGACTTACTCGGACACACAACTTCGGAGATAACCGAAATGTATTATGTTAAACGAAACACGGACATGCTGATGGGCGTTACAAACGGATTTGAATTATGATTGATGCTTTTTTGATGATGTACCAAACGAATTGCATGGATTGTGTGGCACAAAGTGAACAAAAAACAGTGTGAAAATGAAAAATCGGCGTACGGAAAAGACCGTGCGCCGTATTTTTATCTATATGGGAAAAGCAAGTGAAACCGCCGTAAAACAAAAGCGATAGTTATCTCCACAAGATTGCTTATGGTATACAAACGGACTTGAAGTTGCTCCGCAACCCCTCTTGCGGTGCCCAAAATATGGCGGTGTTACGCCATATTTTGACCGCTGCGCCATCCTCGCCTCGCTTCATCTGCCACCGGCAGCGCTCGGCGACGAAGCCCGGCACGCGCGTGCCTCGGACAAGTTTTGTCTAACAAAAAAGAAACAGTCACCGTTTTGGTGACTGTTTCTTTTTGGCAGGGGCAGAAGGACTTGAACCCTCGGCACGCGGTTTTGGAGACCGCTGCTCTACCAACTGAGCTATACCCCTATATTATGCGGTTTGATAGTGGTGGGCCAGCAGGGACTCGAACCCCGGACCGTCCGGTTATGAGCCGGATGCTCTAACCAACTGAGCTACTGGCCCCTATTCAAACCGCTTAGATATTATATAGTATTAACGGAGATATGTCAAGACATTTTTTGTTGTCGGCGATATGTTTTTATGATATAATCAAAAAGAGGTGAGACAGATGCTGAAAAACGAACAAATTGATTGCGGAAAAGGATTTGATTGGGGTTTTGCGAGTGCAGATTATGCAAAATACAGGGACATTTATCCCAACGAATTTTATCGTAAAATTATTGACCTCGGCTATTGTAAGGATGATCAGCGTGTTCTTGATTTGGCAACCGGTACCGGCGTTTTACCTCGGAATATGTATAACTACGGTGCTGAATGGATTGGTACGGATATTTCTGAAAATCAAATTAAATATGCACGGGAATTGAGTCGGGGACTTGACATAAACTATATTATTTCATCAGCCGAAAACTTGGATTTTCCCGAAAACAGCTTTGACGTTATAACTGCTTGCCAATGCTTTATGTATTTTAATCAAAGTGTGCTGTTTCCTAAAGCGTATAAATGGTTAAAACCGAACGGCCATTTTTTGATTATGTTTATGGCATGGTTGCCGTTTGAGAGTGAATTGGCAATGGAGAGCGAGAAATTAGTTCTCAAATATAATCCGTCTTGGTCGGGTAGGGGAATGACAAGATATGAGGTTACAGCACCCGAAATGTCGAAAAGCTTGTTTGATGTTGCAAACACGGTTTCGTTCGATATTGACCTGCCATTTACACGGGAGACTTGGCACGGCAGGATTAAGGCATGCAGGGGAATAGGAGCATCAAATCTTAATACAGAGGAAATACATAATTGGGAGAAAGAGCATAAAAAGCTTCTTTCACGCTATCCTGAACATTTTACAATTCCGCATTATGTTACGATACTTGACCTGAAATGCAGACCGAATGGCTGATGCATCTTTGTACCGTCTAACAGTCTCAAGGTGCGTCTGTCTGTGCTTACTTAACGAGAAATATAATCGCACAAATAGGAGGAACTCAAACTGAGTTCCTCCTTAATTTTATAATTTATTCAATTATTCCGGAAGCGTTTCAACTTCAATACTTGCTTCTACTGTATGGGAGCTGTGAACCTTTTTATAAATCGGCTCAAGGCGTTCCTTTGTAAGCGGATATGCAAATTTGTAAAGAATGAAAATAAGTGTGTATGTAATTGCGGGGATAAGCGTACAAACCTTGAGAATACCCTCGCTGACACCCTCAACATAGCCTGCGTTTGCCATTATCTGAACATCGTAGCCAACCTTGCCAAGTAGCATAAGTCCGCCGTAGTCTGCGATTGTCTGACCGAGCTTGCGGCAGAAGGTATATACTGCATAAATTGCACTTTCGCTCTTAATACCTGTTTTGTATTCCTGATAGTCAATAACATCCGCAACAACTGCCCAGTTTGTAATTGAAACGAAAGAGTAACCAAAGCCGATAATGAACAATAAAATCATAAACAGCCATGACTGATCTCTGTCGGGCTTAATAACGAAGCAAGCGATAGCGGCTGCGGCAGAGAAGAAAGCACCAACTGCACTCAACTCTTTTTTACCGTATTTCTTAACAAGCTTCGGAACAAACGGAATCATAAGCGCCATAGGAAGGTACTGTGCGATAGTGCCTATTACCGAAAGGCTTGTATTACAGAAATAGTTTTTGTAAAGGTACTGGTTAAGTGAAGCGAATTGAAGCTGACCGCTGATAAGAATACCTGTAAGTGCAAGTACAACAAACGGTCTTGACTTGAGCATACCGAGATATGTCTTTTTAAGGTCAACATGCGGATCTGCCTCTGACGGTACACGCTCTTTGGTTGTTGCGTAGCAGGAGAAATAGAAAATAATTGCACACGCTGCCATAGCAACCGCAAATAAGAGCATACCCTTTGAATTTGCAACATTGTAAGTTCCGCCGTTCCCGTCACTGACCTTTGTGTAGATGATGAAAGGTGCGAGGAGCAGGGGAGCAGCACCGCCGATTCCGCCACCGATTGTTCTGAAGGTGGAAAGCAAGGTTCTGCCTTCGGGATCGTCGGTAATAACCGATGCGAGCGAGCCGAAAGGTACATTCATTCCTGTGTAGAGCATACCGAACGCAATGTATGTAACATAAGCGAACAGAAGAATTACCCAATCACGATTCGTGAACTTGCTTATATCCATAAAGCAGATAAGCTGGGATAAAGCAAGGGGAATTGCGAGCCACTTCAAATAGGAACGGTACTTTCCGTCTTTGTTTGGTTTTCTTTTTGCAACAATCGAGCCCCACATCGGGTCATTGATAGCGTCCCAAAGACGAGTTATCAAGAACAGATTTGCAACTTTGTTGGTTGCGATTTGCAAAACATCCGTATAAAAAACTTTAAGGAACGACGAAACATATGTCAGCACGAACAGGTTACCTGCATCGCCGAGCATATATCCCATACCTTCCTTAATGCCGATTTTATTCGGATGAACGCTTTGAGTCTCGGTGTTGTTTTCCTTTGTTTTTTTCAATAGAATCACCCCTCAAATGATTTAGAACAATTATATCATTGTAACAGATATAAATCAATCGGCAATTTATAGCTGTCTGTGAATATTTAACACAGAATGTTAAAGACACCCATTTTGTATGAGTGTCTTTAGTTTTTATGTAGAAACACTTCTAAAAATATTCAACGCTTATTGCATCAAAGCGGCATTTTGTGGCACATACACCGCAGTTGAAACATTTTTCTTGATTTATAACGAATGGCTCTTTAACCTTTCCTGTTATCGCACCGGCTTTGCAATTACGACTGCAGAGAGAACAACCCTTGCACGCATCGGCGTTTATTGTAACAGATTTAATCTTTTTGTAGCCTTCGGGAGAAATAATTGCATCATTCGGACAGATATGCGAACACTGTGAACATTCTACACATTTTGTTTCATCTATCTTATAACAGGAACAGTCAATTTTTGCAGGCATAACTGCGCCGAACAGACAAATATAAGCACAAGCGCCACAACCTACACATTTAGCTCTATCAATTTTAAAAGCCATAGTTAACCTCCTGATGAGGGAGAGAGAAGCCAGATTTCATCTCCGTCATTTAATTTTTTCTTTTTGCGTTTGCAGTGTTCACCATTAATGTATACAGTTGCATCAAAAAATGAAAGTTCTTTTTGAAATTCGTTTGCTGTAATGTCATTTAGTTTGAGAATTAAATCGGATAGCTTTTCAGCTTCGATTTCGAGATTTGAAATATGTGTATCTATTCTATATACTCCGAATAATTTAACATTTACTTTTGCCATTTTTCTCCCTCCTAAATTTAATTTTTTGCTGCTGCAACAGCTTTGTCATATGTGTCTTTGTCAATTTTAACTCCGAGTGTTTTAAGCCTGTGCCAAGTTGGGATACCGTCTTTCCAACCACGAGCACGATAAAAGGATTTTTTCATTTTTTCGAGTGGTACTTTAGTTTTTTGATTATTTGGATTTTCCAATTCTTCGGTCAACCGTTTGGGTAGTTTATCAGCACCTGCTTTTTGACCTAAAATGATGTTTCCTATTCTCTCCGCATTCCAACCGTAAGCACCCCATGTGAGCATTGTTGCCATATTAGCTTTCATTCCCGTTGCATATTGAATTGCAATAGGGTGGGGTATTAAAGGAATATTTATTTTAGGTGCTTTCGTAAAGTGACTTAGCAGATTTACAACCGGACCCATATAAGGTAAGCAGTTAAGTATTATTTTTGTAAGTAACAAGTTAGGCTTACTTATCAAAAAACCGGGGAATACCGCATAGCTTGTAAACAGGCAACAACCTGCCGAAGAAACTGATTCCATAAGGTTTTGAAGCATAATACTCAACGCCGCTTTTCCGTGAGGAGTTAAGGAGTCAATATCAAGTCCAAGTCCCTCCATAACTACCATATATCCTGCGTTTAGGTGGCAACCTCCACGGTTTGATGTGGCATATCCAAGTCCTTGGCCAACTGCGTTTCGGGGTTCATAAGCCGCAAGTTCCATACCTTTTGCGTGGATTGCGTATTCTTTACCGCCGTATTTTTCGCTTAATCGTTTAGAACCGTCGGCAAGTTCGTCACCGACACCTCGGCGATGAGCAATATCTTCAAATATCTGTGAAATGTTATCAGTTTCGCCAAAATGCAACCCGAAATCGTGAACGCCTTTTTCGGCAAGTTCCATAGCAAAAGCGACAGTTCCTGCACAGGAAATGGTATCCATTCCAAGTTCGTCGAGTTCATAATTCCATCTTAATATTTTTTCAATATCATCATTTAAAATATTAGAACCAAACAGACCGAGAGTTTCAAGTTCGGGACCTTTTACAACTTTTCCGTTTATTTCAACTTTTCTTGAACAACGGATAACGCAAGTAGTACAAGCGGAACTTGAAACAAGATGATTTTCGGTAAGCTCTTCGCCCGATATTTTTTCAAAATTTTCATATCGACCTGATGAAAAATTCTTTGTCGCAAGAATTGAATGTGCTTGCATTGGTGCTACAAGGCCTGCCGTTCCGAGCTTTCTAAGCTGTCTGCCTGTAAGCGGATGTCTTTTAAGCATTTTTGTCCACTTGACATTGAAATTTTTTAACTCATCTGGTTTGTAGATTGTTGGTAACTTTGTTCCTTTTGCGGTTACGGCTTTAAGTTTTTTGTCACCGAAAACAGCACCTACTCCACCACGACCTGCTGTTCTTTCATTACTGAAAACGCAAGCGTACAGAACCTTATTCTCTCCTGCGGGACCGATAACCAATCTGCCGGAATAGTCGAGCAGTTTTTCTTGCGCTTCTCCTGTTGAAAGCCCCCAAAGTTCATCAGCACTTTCAAATGTGACATTATCCGATTCAATGTGAACGGTAACGGGATTTTCACTTCTTCCGCTGAAAATCGCAGCGTCATATCCTGCTCGTTTAAGAGAAAGACCGAAATCACCGCCGCAATTTGATGATGTGATAATATTAGTAAGCGGTGAAATTGTAGAAATATTAAAGCGTGAAGTGTTCGGGCAACCGCAACCCGTAAGAGGGCCTGTTGTGATGACAAGCCAATTATCCTCGTCAAACGCTTTCATTTCAGGTGTGATATGTTGTAAAAGTATGTCGGCAGCCATTATTTTACCGCCGAGAGTACGCTCTCTGTCCTTGTCCGTCCACGGAAATTCATTATAAGTTTGAGTTGTTAAATCAACAAATAACACTCGTCCCATATATCCGCAATATTCAGTCATTTTTATCCACCCCTTATTTCAAGTGTGCGAATTTCATTGTTGTCGTAAATATAAAGCTTGCCGGCACTTTCTGTTTTTTCAAGAAAGAGGTCGGTTGCGAGTTGTGCTTCAAGTGCGCCTATGATTGCCGCAGTAACACTTGTTGATTTTGGTTTGGTTTTTGGCTTTTTTAAGCAACCGGCTTTTTCTAAATCGGGAGTCATTTCGGGAAGATACATATATGCTATTCCGAAAAATCCGTCAATATTACCGTTGACACAAGGCATTTTAGATTCTTTGCAAAATGCGTTTATCTGTTTTCTTGTTTCAATATTGTCAACTGCAACTATGAGAATGTCATACCCGTCGGCAAGTGAGTTCTCAAATTTGCCAAAATGATATTTGATTTCGGTTTCGAGTGAATAGTCCTCTAACTTTTCAGCAAGAACTTTTGCTTTTACTTTGCCGATATCTTTGCTCGTAAATAAAAATTGACGGTTGAGGTTTCTTTCCTCTACCGTATCGTAATCTACAAGTAAAAGTTTTCCTATACCCGCACCGACTAAATGTACGGCAGCGTTTGTTCCAAGTCCTCCGCAACCGACAATGACTGCACTGTTTTTAGAAATATCAAAACCTTGTACTTCTGCTTTTGTGTTCATTTCAGTAGTTACCTCCGCAGTTTTGTGTTTTCCCACTGAGAGTTTCAACGGCGTGGGGGAGTACATTTAGAATTATTTCAATACTTTCTTTTACGGCTTTGGGACTGCCGGGAAGATTGATGATAAGCGATTGCCCTCTAATACCGCTGACAGCCCGTGAAAGCATTGCGTTATCTGTAATTTCAAGACTTTTTGCTCTTATAGCTTCTGATATTCCCGGTACCTCTTTTTCAATAACATCTTTAGTAGCCTCGGGAGTAATATCTCTTGGGGCAAAGCCTGTTCCGCCGGTTGTAAAAATCACATCACATTTTTCTTTGTCTGCAAGTTCACATATTACATTTGATATAAAATCTTTTTCATCGGGAACGAGTTTGTACACTTTTTCATCACATAAAAGTTTTACGCAATCAGCTATAACAACACCGCTTTTATCTTCGCACAAGCCCTTGTAACATCTATCGCTAACGCATATAATTCCAAATTTCATACAAATCACCTATAAATATTCTACCACAAAAAAATATTTAGTTCAATATGCCGATTTTTTTCTTTAATTCTATTAAAATATGTGTTAGAATATAACTTACAACATTTCCGACTCTGTATGCCTAAATGATTTTCACAAGGTTTGCAGAGCGTAGCCGAAATAAATTTCACATCGGCTAAAAGGGTATAGCGGGAAACGGCTGTGCCTTCCGTTTTGAAAAGGAGTAGTTGTTATGAAAAAGGTACTGGCATTATTATTGGCATTCGTTATGTTGTTAGGTCTTTGTGCTTGCGGTGCAAATCCTACCGACAAAATTAACGACGAGAACAAGGTTATTCGTTTTTCGACAACAACCTCTGTTAACGATTCAGGACTTCTTCCGTATCTTCTTCCTACATTTGAAGCGAAGACTGGATATAAAGTTGAAGTTCAATCCGCGGGCACGGGCGCTGCGATTCAAAAAGCAGTTGACGGTAACGCTGACGCAATTCTTGTTCACGCAAAGGCTTCTGAGGAAAAATTTATTTCCGACGGCTACGGCGTTGAGAGAATTCCCTTTATGTATAACTATTTTGTTATAGTGGGACCTAAGAATGATCCGGCAGGTGTAAAAGACAGCAAAGACGCAGCAGAAGCATTCGGCAAAATAAAAAGCAGTGAAAGCAAATTCGTTTCTCGTGGTGACGAAAGCGGAACGCATAAAGCAGAGCTTAAAATTTGGGGTAAAGGAAATGAGCCGTCTGCCGACACGGATAAATGGTATATAAGTGCAGGTCAGGGAATGGGTGCTTGTCTTTCAATGGCAAGTGAACAGCAGGCGTATTGTCTTACAGATAAAGCTACTTTCCTTTCAATGAAAAATGACCTTAATCTTGACATTGTGCTTGAAGAGGGCGAGGATATGAAGAATACATATTCTCTCATCGCTGTTAATCCCGAAAAGATTGACGGAGTTAACACTGAAGGCGCAAAGGCGTTTATTGATTGGATGCTCAGCGACGAAGCAAGCGAGCTTATCGCAAAATACGGTGAAAAAGAGTATGGTGTTGCTCTTTTCAAACTTATTGAACAAAAGTAATGGAAAGCATAAAGCAGGCATTTAATCTGCTGTTTTCCCTTGATAAAGAATTGTTGCAAATAATCGGCGTTACCTTGAGGATGTCTTTTTTCAGCACAACAATTTCGTGCCTTATCGGACTTCCTCTCGGTGCGCTAATAGGTACGCATAAATTCAAAGGAAAATCGTTTGTTAAAAAACTAATACATACATTGATGGGCTTGCCACCTGTGGTGGCAGGTCTGCTTGTTTATACATTGTTTACGCATTATGGTCCGTTTGGTAATATTAATCTGTTGTTTACCGTTAATGTTATGGTAATAGCGCAGGTTTTGCTTATCACACCTGTTGTAATCGGATTGTCAGCTTCTTTTATTGAAAGTACCTCAAAGCCTGTAATAGAAACTGCAAAGGGAATAGGACTTTCAAGAGGTAAAATTATAGGATTGTGTATTTCCGAGGGGCGTTCATCTTTGCTTTCAGTTATATTAAATGCTTTTGGTCGTTCAATTGCAGAAGTGGGAGCTGTAAGTATTGTAGGCGGTAATATTCAATGGAAAACGAGGGTAATGACCACGGCGATTATGCTTGAAACCAACAAAGGCAAATTCTCTTTTGCACTTGCACTTGGAATAATACTTTTAATGATTGCATTTACCGTAAATGCAATCGCTTCGTTTATAGTAAAGGAGCCGTCTGATGATTAAGATAAATAATTTGAAAAAATCTTATGGTGAACGAACGGTTCTCGATATATCGGAACTTTCAATCAATGATGGCGAAATTGTTGCTTTTGCAGGTGCTAACGGTAGCGGAAAAACTACGCTTTTGAGCATACTTGCGAGTATTAACAAGGCTACGGAAGGGAAAATCGAGTTATCGAAAGAAGTTTTGTATCTTCCGCAAAAATGCTATGCTTTTCGTGGCGATTTAATAAAAAACATTACTGTTGGCGGTGCTGATAAAAATAAAGCGGAAGAATTGCTTGAAACACTTGAACTTTCTCATTTGAGAGACAAAAAAGCAACTTCGCTTTCAGGCGGAGAATTACAGCGATTGGCTTTATGCAGATTACTTGTAAGGGATTGCAAATTGCTTTTACTTGACGAACCTACAAGTGCGTGCGACGCTAAAGGTGCCGAATTGGTTATAAAAGCGGTTAAAGATTATCAAAAAGAGCAGGGGTGTTCGGTTTTAATCAGTACACACTCTCCTGCATTGGCTGTAAATATTGCTGATAGATTGATAATTCTAAATGACGGTAAAATTGAGGCTGACGGTGACCCGAAAGAGGTGCTTACAAGCCCAAAAACCGAGTGGGCGAAAAGTTTTATTGCAGGGTGGAGGATTTAATGCTTAATGTTTTAACAAGGGAAGAAGCGGTGCGAATTATAAAGGATAAAACCACACACATAATTCCCGACACGGAAAAAGTGAAGATTGATTGTGCACTCGGGAGAACGCTTTCGACGGATATAATTTCAAATGAAAATATACCTCCGTTTGACCGAACAACCGTTGACGGTTACGCTGTTTACGCCTCGGACACATTCGGAGCAGGGGGCAGTAGTCCCGTTCAACTTGAAATAGTCGGTGAAATACTTATGGGTGAAAATGCGAATTTCACTCTTAAAAGCGGTCAATGTGCAAAGATTTCAACAGGCGGTATGTTGCCGAAAGGTGCTGATGCTTCGGTTATGGTTGAATATACAGATAGCGAAGATGATTTGTGCCTTGTTTATAAATCCGTTGCGCCTTTTGAAAATGTTACAAAAACAGGCGATGATATTTCAATAGGTGAAACCGTTTTGAAAAAAGGTACTGTAATTACGCCAAAGCAAATAGGGGTGTTTTCTGCTCTCGGAATATATGAAATCCCTGTTTTCAAGAAGCCTGTAATTGCTATTATTTCAACAGGTGATGAAATTTCAAACGAGCCACAATCCGGTCAAATAAGAGATATAAACACCTATCTTTTATCGTCTCTCGCTACAACTTACGGTTTTGATGTTTATGAATATGGTGTAGTAAAAGATGATAGAAAAGAAATAGAGAATGCTGTTAAAAAGTGTTTGAATAAAGCCGATGCAGTGCTTATTTCGGGCGGTTCATCGGCAGGCACAAGAGATATGACCGTTGATATTATAAATACACTCGGAAAAGTATATTTTCACGGAATAGCTATGAAGCCCGGTAAGCCGACTATATTCGGTATCGTTGACGAAAAACCTGTTTTTGGATTACCGGGACATCCGTTAGCGGCATATTTTGTGTTTCGTCTTATAGTTACGGAATATTTGAGAAATATTATGGAAATGCCCATTGATAAACCTAAAAGAAACGGTTCGCTTTCCGTTAATATTCCGTCAAATCATGGCAGAGAGGAATTCTTGTGTATTAGATATGACGAAAACAATAAAATCGTTCCTGTTCACACGAAATCAGGGTTAGTTTCAGTTCTGTCTGAGGCTGAGGGGTTTATTGTAATCCCACGAAATACCGAGGGATTATTTAAAGAAACAAATGTGGATGTATATGAGTTATGAAATATAATTATTTGAACAATATTCCTCTTGATGAGGCTAAAAATAAATATCGTGAACATTTAAAATCAGTTGTGTTTACACCGAAATACGAAACAATATCAGTATGTGACGCTTGTGGCAGAGTGATTAAAGACGCTGTTTATGCGCATATTTGTTCTCCACATTATAACGCTTCGGCAATGGACGGGGTTGCGGTGAAATCGGAAATTACTTTTAATGCAAGCGAGCGTACTCCTGTTACTTTGACACCGTCAGACTATACGGTGGTTGATACAGGTGATCCTTTACCCGAAAATTCCGACGCTGTCATTATGGTTGAAGATTTAATTGATAGCGGAAACGGTAATTATGATATTATTTCTTCCGTTGTGCCGTGGCAAAATGTTCGTCAAGTCGGCGAAGATATATGTATGAGCAATATGATTGCTCCGTCGGGAACAACTCTTACCCCGTCTCTTTGCGGGGCATTGCTTGCGGGCGGTGTAACAAAAATTGAAGTGCTAAAAAAACCGCTTGTAGGCATAATACCGACAGGCGATGAAATTGTGCCACCGACAGATAACCCGAAAATAGGCGATATTATAGAATTTAATTCGACTGTTTTTAAGGGTATGTTAGAAGGAATGAATGCCGAAGCAAAAATTTATCCGATTGTTCCCGATCAAAAAGAAAAAATTAAATGTATGCTTGAAAAAGCCTTGAACGAGTGCGATATCGTACTCGTCAGCGCAGGTTCTTCCGCAGGTCGTGATGATTATACAAGCGAGATTATCGCTTCACTCGGTACTGTGTTAGTTCACGGAATTGCCATTAAACCGGGTAAGCCTGCAATTCTCGGTGAAGTACATAAAAAGCCTGTAATCGGACTGCCGGGATATCCTGTTTCAGCAATAGTTGTTATGGATGAAATAGTCAGCGAAATTATTGCGATGTATTATGGCAAGCCTGAGTTTCCGAGAGAAACAGTAAAAGCGGTACTATCAAAGAAAATTGTTTCTTCTCTGAAATACAGCGAGTATGTCCGTGTGTCACTCGGTAAAATCGGTGGTAAGATTACAGCATCACCACTTGCAAGAGGTGCAGGAGTAGTTACGAGCTTTACAAAAGCAGACGGAGTTTTTATTGTTCCTCAAAACTGTGAAGGAGTTGAAGCGGGGGAGAAGATTGAAATCCGTTTAAATAAACCGCTTAATGAGATTGAAAATACGCTGATAGTAACTGGAAGTCACGATCCTCTTATTGACGAAGTTGCCGATTTCCTTTCAAAAAAAGGTGCACCTTTTAGAGTTTGCTCAACTCATGTCGGCAGTATGGGCGCTATATATGCTGTGCGTGACGGACTGGCTCACCTTGGCGGTATTCATTTGCTTGATACAAAGACGGGCATTTACAATAAATCTTATGTGGAAAAATATGTTCCGAAAAATAACGCTGTGACTGTAAAAGGAGTAGGCAGAATTCAAGGCCTTATGGTTCAAAAGGGTAATCCGCTTAATATAAAAGAGTTTAAAGATATTAAAGATATACGCTATGTTAACCGTCAGCGTGGTTCCGGAACACGCATTTTATGTGATCACTTGCTTTCGGAAAATGGTTTGACTCCGAATGAGATTAAAGGCTATACTAACGAAGAGTTTACGCATACGGCAGTAGCAGCATTGGTAGCGTCGGGAAATGCCGATGCGGGACTTGGCATATATTCAGCCGCAAAGATGTATGATCTTGATTTTATTCCTATTTGCAATGAAACTTATGAGTTTTTAATTCAAAAGGATTATGTTAATAATCCAATGGTTAAGGCATTTATTGATGTTCTTAACAGCGAAGAATTTAGAAAAAGACTTTCTGAAATGGGAGGATATGTATAATGCTCACCCACATTGATGAGAACGGCAAAGCAGTTATGGTAGATGTCGGCGATAAGAATGTTACCGTTCGCACCGCAACAGCTTATGCAAGAATAAAAATGAAAAGCGAAACGCTCACAGCACTTTTAGAGGCAAATCTTAAAAAAGGTGACGGATTGGCAACTGCAAGAATCGGAGGAATTATGGGGGCGAAAAAGACAAGCGAGTTGATTCCGCTTTGTCATAATATTCCGATAGATAAAATAACCGTCGATTTTGAAAAAGAGAGTGATACAGAGCTTGGAATTTATGTCAACGCAAAATGCACATATAAAACAGGTATCGAAATGGAGGCGTTGACAGGTGCTTCGGTTACTGCGCTTACAATATATGATATGTGTAAAGCGATTGACCGTGAAATGATTATTGAAGAAATAAAACTGCTTGAAAAAACAGGCGGAAAGAGTGATTATCACCGTGAAAGATAGTTTTGGCAGAGATATTACATATTTGAGAGTTTCCGTAACTCAACGCTGTAATTTAAATTGTGTTTATTGCGGTAAAGAGGACTGCACAAAAAAGGCTGAAGAGCTTTCGCCCAATCAGTATTTTAAAATTGTAAAAGTGTTCTCAAAATGCGGAATTAAAAAGGTAAGAATTACAGGCGGTGAACCGCTTGTAAGGTCGGATATTACCGAAATTATAAGTCTTATTCGCACAATTTCCGAAATTGAAAAAATATCGCTTACAACAAACGGTGTGTACCTTAAAAAATATGCAAGAGAACTGAAATCGGCAGGACTCGACAGCGTAAATATAAGTCTTGACAGTACAGATGGAAGTACATATCGTCATCTTACAGGTGCTGATGTGCTCGAAAAGGTATTGGAGGGCATTGATGAGGCTGAAAAGGTTGGACTTGAGCCGATTAAAATAAATGCCGTGCTTATGAAAGGTGTAAACAGCGACGGGGCAGGAGAACTTATAAACCTTGCCAAAGAGCGTAAAATTGATGTACGGTTTATAGAACTTATGCCATTTTCAGACGAGGGAGAAAACGAAAAATTGCTTGTAACAGGTGACGAAATACTTGAGCAATTTCCGTTCCTTAAATATATAGGAAATGAGGGCACGGCAAAGTATTATTCGGCAGACGGTTTTAATGGGCGAATAGGACTTATAAATTCCGTAACACACAAGTTTTGTAATGAGTGTACCCGTGTGCGATTACTTTGTGACGGAAAAATAAAGCCTTGTCTTGGTTACGATACAGCTTATGACATTTTACCGTATATTGATGATGAAAATGAACTTGTAAACGAGATGGAAAGTATAATTTTAAAAAAACCGTCAGGACATAATTTTGAAAACAAAAGCATTGCCCACGGATTAAATAAAACAGGAGGTTAACTATGGCTAAAGTAGTTGCAATCAATATAAGTGAGCAAAAAAAGACTCCGAAAAAAACAATCGAAGAGGGGATTTTGATTGAGAATTTCGGATTTGAAAATGATGCTCATGCAGGCAAGTGGCATAGGCAGGTAAGTCTGCTTGCAAAGGAGAGTATAGAAAAAGCAAAGGGTATGCGTACATACGGACTTTGCCACGGTATGTTTGCGGAAAATATTACAACAGAGGGAATTGTTCTTTATACCTTACCCGTCGGAACAAAACTGAAAATCGGAGACAGTGCGATTATAGAAGTAACTCAAATCGGCAAAGAATGTCACGACGGCTGTGCTATAAAAGAACTTGTAGGACAGTGTATTATGCCAAAAGAGGGAATTTTCGGAGTAGTCCTTACAGGAGGAAAAGTTAAAGCAGGCGACGAAATTAAAGTGATATAAAAGCAAAATGAAAGACGGTTGCAAACGCAACCGTCTTTGTTGTCGTGTATTATAGTTAAAATTCCCGCTTGGCTTTATTTGATAATTCCGTAACGCATATCAAGAAGGAAGAAAATAATAATTGCAAATATAATAAATAAAATCAAGCTTATTGGCGTTTTCTTTGTCTTGCGTTCTTGATAATAATTATGCTGTTGACCAGAGCGATCGGCTGATTTTTGAGGGATATTCCTCTTTGAGTCAACGACTGTATTTGTAGCTTTACGATATAAAGAAAGAGGATCTGTTTGCTTCATTATGCGTGAATAAAATTCATCATGCCATTCGGTATCACCGGACTTACACATATTCTGCTCGGTGCAATCCGGCTCGTGTACTATTTTATTTCTAATCTGACGGTAGTGCTTTAGCTGTTTTAGGTCATCATCCCAACCTTTAACCAATGTAGAGCCTCGAGGATTATTCTTCATTTCATTAATATGAGTCATTTCGTCAATATAAGAAGTCACACCGTGTATATCATTAAAGATTTCATTACAAAGTTTTTCAAGATGTTTGTACGAATCGAGAAAATTTGAACTCATTATGTACCTCCAAAAAATAAAAAATACCCGGTCATTACTAAGTAATAACCGAGCGCACTCGACACCTAATCCGCTACGCAAGCCGTGGAGAACTGAGCGAAGCCATCTGCAACAAATATCATGTGGCGGACGATAAAAGCAATAGGAAAGACATCCCCGATGGCAGTTTCCGTGTAGAGGAAGCCATGGCGGAACGGCACTATTCAAGCAAAAAGGCGGCGGCAAGGCACAAAGGATTACGGACCAGTCTCGGTCAGGACGGTGGTACGATGTGATAGATACACTTCTGCGGCATGAGAAAAAGCACAAATAACAAAACTGCCCGAGAGCGAAAAACTCTCGGGCAATTTTATAATCATGTCACACCTCACAAACGTGAGCAACGGTTTTATGATTTTCCGAGCGTCCAGCTCCGGCTCTCGGTCTGAATACGGACCATATGAGCGAAGATGCCGCCCGCTTGCAGCAGCTCTGCGGGAGAGCCCTGCTCGGCTACCGCGCCGTCACTCAGCACTACGATCCTGTCTGCGCCCGAAACGGTACGCATCCGGTGGGCGATGATGAGGACGGTTTTGTTTTTGATGAGGCGGGAGAGTGCCTCCTGAATGGCTGTTTCGTTCTCCACATCCAGGCTGGCGGTGGCTTCGTCCAGCAGAATGATGGGCGCGTCCTTCAGAAACGCACGGGCAATGGAGATACGCTGCCGTTCGCCGCCGGAAAGCTCACAGCCGTTCTCACCGATGTTGGCGTTCCAGCCGTCGGGGAGTTTTTCGGCAAACCTGTCCACATTGGCGAGCTTTGCCGCCGCGATTACCTCTTCGTCCGTCGCGTCCTTGCGGCCGATGCGGATATTCTCCAAAATCGTATTGTCAAACAGCGTGACATCCTGGAACACGATGGAATAGAGGCTCATCAGCTTTTCCGGATCGATTCCGGAGATATCCATGCCGCCAACGGTGATCCTGCCCCGGTCAATGTCCCAGAACCGCGCCGCCAGGCGGGAAACGGTAGTTTTACCTCCGCCGGAGGGTCCGACCAGCGCTGTGACCTCTCCCTGCTTTGCCATAAAGGAGCCATCCCGAAGCACCGTTTCGCCGCTCTGATAAGAAAAACACACATGGTCGAACACAATGTCACAATTCCGATTGGTGAGCTGTTCGCTTCCGGTCTGCACGGGGCAGTCCAGAATCTCATTCATGCGCTCGATGTTGCTGTTGGTGCCGATGATGGCGGCAAGGTTCTGCAGAGTACCCTCCAGCGGGTCATACAGGCGGGATACCACCAAAAGGAACATAAAGAAGGTCAGAACATCCAGCTCTCCCTTCACCAGCAGAGCCGCGCCCGCAAGTGCGGTGGTGGCAATACCCAGCCGCAGGACAAGTCCCGCGGAAACCACAAAGACAGCCGTTCCCAGCTCGCTCCGGACGAGGCGGCTTTCTACGGCACGGATTTTCTTTTCCAGTCCCGAAAGGTATCTCTCCTCGGCATTGTTGGCGCGCAGATCGGGCATCGCTTCCATGCACTCCTGAATGCCGTCCTCGCAGGCGACCTTTGCCGCCGTTGCTTTGCGGGAGAGCTTTTTCTGCACGTCGGAGGCAAGCAAGACGATGGCAAATGCCACGGGCAGCGGCCAGACGGCGGCAAGCGCCATGCGCCAGTTGAAAAACAGCATCGACACGGCGATGACCGTGGTGGAGAGGATCGCACCGTACAGCGGTGCGACAAAATGGGATTGGCTCTGCTCCAGCACGGCGCAGTCGTTCATGATGGAAGTGGTCAGGTCGGCAAGGTCTTTCTTTCCGAAAAAGGACAGCGGAATCTTTCTCAGCTTCTCGGCAAGCCCCACCCGGCGCACACCCGACTCGACATAGGTGACAAGATAGGTGTTGTCGTATTCCAGCCGTGTGCAGACAACAATGAACAGTGCCGCCGCGACACAGCCGATCACATAAAACGGAATTCTCCCTGTCGTCAGCGTGCCACTCATCATATCGCTCACCAGCCGATACAAAAGCCCCACCGGCAGCATGAAGGAGATATTTTGCATGGCACAGCACAGAATCCCTTTGATGTTGTCAATGGCTCCCTTGCGGGAAAGCGCATAGCGTCTCTGTAAATATTTGATCATCGCTCAGACCTCCTTTTCCACTTTCCACCGGACGGACTGCTGATAGTCCTGCCACATCGTCCCGAACAGACTGTCTTTTTTTCCGGACAGCTCCACAAAGCTGCCGCTTTCCGAAAGATGTCCCTCATTCAGCACAAAAATGCGGTCGGCATTCACAATCGTAGACAGCCGATGGGCGATCATGATGACGGTGCGCCCCTTTGCAAGCTCGTTGAAGGCAGCCTGCACCTTTGTTTCGTTGTCGGGGTCGGCAAAGGCGGTCGCTTCATCAAGAATCAGCACCGGCGCGTTTTTGAGCATGGCGCGGGCAATGGCAAGCCGCTGTGCTTCGCCGCCGGAGAGGTAGATGCCCTGCGAGCCGATGACCGTATGCACGCCGTCCGGGAATTTTTCGATGATGTCCGTACACTGCGCCGCATGGAGTGCCGCCAGCACCTCCTCATCAGCGGCGTCCGGCTTGCCCATACGCACATTGTCCAGAATGGTGCCTTTGACAAGATGGCTGTTCTGAAACACGAAGGAAACCGTGTTCATCAGCTCGTTTTTGTCAATGTTCTTCACATTGACACCTCCGACGGAAATACTGCCGCTCTGCGGATCAAAGAAGCGGGCAATGAGCGCCGCCAGCGTGGATTTTCCGCCGCCGGATGGTCCGACAAACGCCACCGTCTGTCCCGCGCCGATGGAAAGGGAAATATTCTCCACGGCATTTTTTGTGCCGTCATAGCTGAAGGTTACATCTTCCAATTTGACCGAATTGTCCTTAGGATGCTTCGGTGCGCTCGGTTGAGAAAGTGAGGGGCTTTGCAGAACACGGTCAATGCGGGTGATGGCGTCCTGCACGATCATGCCGTTTTCGCTCATGAACATCAGCTTGGTGAGCGTCAGCGAGATGACCGGCGTGACGATGATGTAAAAGAGCAGGTTCAGCAGCATGCCGCCGTCCGCACCGCCGCGGAAGAACAGAAAGCCGCCTGCGATCAGAAACACAAACACGCTGTTGACCGCCAGCGTATAGAAGATCATCGGCCAGCGCATCTGGCAGGTATATGCGATGACCCAACGCTCGTAGTTGTCGATGGCGCCCTTGAACTTTTTGAAGGAAAACACCGTCTGACCGAAGGTCTTGACGACGGGAATCCCCCGCACGTACTCCACCGCTTCCCCCGACATATCCGCAAGCGCGTTCTGATACTGTGTCATCTTCTCCTGCATTCCCTTACCGGTCATGCTTGTCATCACGGCAAAGGCAAGCGCCACCGGCACAAGGCTTAAAAGCCCCAGCCGCCAGTCGAATGCCAGAAGAAGCGTCAGAAGTCCCGCAATGGTCGCCACAGCCCTGGCTTTGTCGGGAAGCTGATGGGCAAGATAGGTTTCCGTTGCGCCGGTCGTTTCCGAAATCGTGCGGCGCAGCTTGCCGCTGCCGAACTGTTCGATTTCCCCAAGCGGAAGCGTGGCAATATGCTTCGTCATGGCAAGGCGCAGATTGGTGGCGATGCGGAACGCCGCAAGATGCGAGCACATCAGCCCCGCGATGTAGGTAAGCACGGCGGCAAAGGCAAACGCCACCGCCATCCAGCCATAGTGCGTCACATGGACGGCGTTTTCATAGTTCGGCGCAACCTCGATGACCTCCCGCAGGATGCGCCAGATGTACCAAAACGGCACCAGCGCCAGCAGTGCGCCGGCGGCGGCAAGCACCCACGAAAGATAGCTTAGGATTCGGTATGTCCCCGCGTAATCCAGCAGGCGGGACAGATTGGATTGTTTTTTCAAAACGGTTCCTCCTTGATTGTGTTTTTAGTTAGCCGAAGCTAACCGAGCGGCATTTGAAAAGCCGCCGGAGCGGCGATTCAAAGTGCATGATTTACTTTTTCAGAAATGAGAACAGCCCTTTCTTTTCATACGGAGCAGCACGGATTTCTCCCGCCGTGTATCCGGTGGCGTCAATGGCTGCGCGCAGGGCGGCTTCGTCAAGCGGCTCACGCGAGAGGATAACGGTTTCTCTCTTCGTATGGGAGGAAGACACCTTTTCCACTGAAAATGTGCGGCGAATCGTATCGTTGATGTGCGCCTCGCACATGGAGCATGCCATGCCGGAGATTTTCACTGTTGTCTGAATCATCAAAAATCATCCTTTCCTATTTTTTCCTGTATCCGCAGTCGCAGTACGGCCCGCCGGAGGCAAGGGTGTACTGCCGCACAAAATCCGTCACGCCGCCGGCTTCACTCATGGTATAGTCCAGACGGCACAGCGCGGGGGTTAAATCATATAGCCCCAGCTTTTTCATCAGCACACAGATGCCGCACTTGGTGAATCGCCCTTCGTAGCCGCTGCCGTCCGGATATTCATAAAATTCCATATTCCACGAATATGGGTTACGGTCGGCGGCTCTCAGCGCGGCAGTAGCTTTCATTCCGGCAATATCCATGTCGGAGAATTTGCTCTTTCCGCTCTTGCGGCAGAACCATTTCATCGGCTTTGTCATCATGGATTTTGCGTAATACTCCGTCAGCCGCTCCACATCCGGACGCTCCGGCATGGAGAGAATAAACGCGCCGATCATTGCACAGTTGACGATGTTTATCTTGAAGCGGTCGCCTTTTTCAAATTCGGGCAGCTCGGAGATGATCTCCCTGTATTTCGGCTTTGCTTTTTTCGTAATCACTTTTGCCGTGTCCATATCACAACCGAACACCACCGTCAGCTGCTTTTGGAATGAGCCTGCAAACAGTACCCACATTCCAATGGGCATACCTATGTATTTCATTGCACTGTCTCCTTACATTCTCCGCATTTCGCCATTTCTCGCAGCAAAACCAACCCCAATACCAAAACCAGCAGGTGTCCGGCGGATTCCGTGCCGTGATCGATCTGATCCAGCGGCCACGGCAGCAGCGTGAAGAGATTTCCCACGATTCCCGTAAAAACGATGGGGTTGCAAAAAGATGCGAGTATCCGCTGTGCTGTGTTTTTCAGAGGGAGCATCTTTTTCCAGATCATAACGATCATTACGACGGAAAGCAGCACATCGCAGAGAATATACGATGCCAGCAGCGGCGCGGTGTTGCAGTAAAACACCTTGTTGGCGATTTCAGCCGCAGCCTGCATATCGCCGTATTTCTCAAAGGTAAAATTGAAGATCAGTGCCATGTTCGTAAACATAGCATGGACATAGCCCCAGCAGACCGTGCCGGTGAGATAGGCGATCTGAAACAGCTTGACCCATTTCTGCTGCTTCGGTTGGGTGAGGCGTTGCTTCAAAAGCTTCCACATCTGGTGAAAACCGATGTAATAGAGTGCCGTTCCGAGAACACCGCAGATGATGCTGACCACCATGCGCCAGGTCGCCATATCAAGATAGGCGACTTTGACCATCAGTCCGATGGATTCCGTGCTTTGGGTTTTCCCGGTCGCCGCAAACAAAAAGTCGCCGATCACATAGAGCGAGCACCCAATCATGCCCGCAATAAGCGCTCGTTTTTCTTTGCTCATTTTCATTGCTTGCCTCCGAATCCGATCTTAACGATCTGCATTTTTATCATTCCGTCTCCGACCTTGGCAAGGAAACGGAAAAAGCCGCTGACGGACGGGTCGCGAAGATCGTTATAACCCAGCATATAGCCGCGACTGGTGACCTGTAGACGGCTGTCCCACGGGGGAAGCTCCTTCTGTGCGTCGGAAACCGCGAAGTACGCTCCCACGTCCCGGATTTTCGCGCTTTTGAGCCATGTTTTTGCAATCATCTTTACCGCCGTCCGATTCGCAGCATCAAACACCAGTACGCCGCCGGGGAAAGCGTTTGCCATCGACTGCACCAGTGCCTTGACCTGCTCGGTCAGAAAATAATAGAACACGCCGGAGGCAAAGAAAATCGCGCCGCCCGATGCGTCGATTTTGGAAAACCACGCCGTATCATTCAGGTCACATGGGATATTTTTCTCACGCTCCCCGGCGGGCAAAAGCTCGTTGCGAACGGCTATGACATCGGGAAAGTCCAGATTGTAAATTTTGCATCTGCCGTTGTCGCAGGCTCTGCCGGTGCCGTCAAGTCCGCAGCCCAGATTGACCACCGCCGCGTTAGGGTGGTCTTTCAGGTAATCCCGCACCTCAAAGGAAAGGTCATTCTGCCGCATGGCAACCTCAAGCGAGCCGAATCGCTGCATCAGACTGCGGGATTTTTTCTCCGCCTCTGAAAAATCGTAGTCGATCTCGTCAATCAGGCGAACCGCCGTCTCATCCCGATAGATGTTCGGATACAGCTCCGAACACACCTTCCGGGCAAACAGCGGAATAATCAACGTCTCCTGCACCGTGTTTTTCTCGATTTTGTATTTCATAGGTATCTCCTTCAGTGAATAAATACCGACATAATCGCCGCCAGTGCTGCCGAAATGACCGCCATGCCCACCGTGCCGAACAGCCACTTTTTCGCCTTGTCCTTAGCGGTAATGTACGGTTTCAGATACTCTGATCCGGGGATCGTCCATGCGTTCGTATGCCCCACCCAGTAACCATCGATCAAAAAGCGGTCAATGAGATTCATAACGGACAAGATGACGAGCAACTGCCAGAAGCCTGCAAGAAAGCCCCGCGCACCGTTGAGTGCATAGACGCACACCAGCACATAGGCAACATAACCGGGAACACATACCGCTTTAAAAAGCAAAGCGTTCCGCTTAATTTTTTCGTGTGTTGTGAGTCACAACTTTACGCACCTGTCCTGAACTTCGGGGCTGTAAAGATGCACCATGCCACCTGCGCCCTTGCGGGTACCGATGGCGCAAACCAGAATGAGCAGAACGCCAAGTCCTATGCTCTCCAAAATCACCTGTAAAATCATCATTAACCTCCTTATCCCAAAGCCACATCCAGCGTCATCATGACGCTAAAGCCAGCGGCAAAGAAAATCGTGCCGATGTTGGAGTGCCGCCCTTGCGACATTTCGGGAATCAGCTCCTCCACCACCACATAGAGCATGGCACCCGCGGCAAAGCTCAGAAAATACGGCAGCGCCGGGATCACCAGCTGCGCCGCAAGAAGCGTCAACACTGCGCCGACAGGCTCGACCACGCCGGAAAGAACGCCGCCGAGAAACGCCTTGCTTTTACTCTCGCCCTCAGCCTTGAGCGGCATGGAGATGATTGCTCCCTCGGGAAAATTCTGAATGGCAATGCCAAGGGACAGGACAAGCGCGCTTGCCGCCGTGATCTGTGAGTTTCCCGCAAGAAAGCCCGCATACATCACGCCGACCGCCATTCCCTCCGGAATGTTATGTAAGGTCACCGCAAGCACCATCATCGTGGTGCGCCCGAGCTTGCTTTTCGGCCCCTCCGCCTTATCGCTTCCGATATGAAGGTGAGGAATCAGACGGTCGAGCAGGAGCAAAAACAGCACGCCGACCCAAAAGCCGATAAAGGCAGGAAGGAACGACAGCTTTCCCATGCCCTCCGACTGCTCGATGGCGGGGATCAGCAGACTCCAGATCGACGCTGCCACCATCACTCCGGCGGCAAAGCCTGCAAGCGCACGCTGTACCAAATCGCCGAGGGATCTTTTCATGAAGAACACGCACGCCGAGCCGAGCGTCGTCCCGAGAAAGGGGATCAATATTCCGAGAAAGGTTTCCATTTGCTTCACCGCCTTTGCGTTGTGCTTTTATTTGTTCTTTCTGAAGCCCGCCTCGTCACGATATTCGGGATGCTCCTTCAGATACGGGTCTTTGTCGCCGCAGATAGTATAGTCGCATCGGCAGCCGTCCACGCAGGTGCTCGTCCGTACAAGCCTTGCATGGAGCAGCTCCATGGACGCATAGTCCACATTGCACAGGGCTGGCATAATATCCGTAAGACCGTGCCTGACGGCAAACTCCGCCGCCGGACACGATGTAAATTCATAATAAATAGGCTTGTCGGTTTCATAAGGCGCAACCGACATCTCGTAATCGTGCCATTTGTCACAGCCACATTTCGCCCGCACAAACGCCTTGTACATCAGCTTCCTCCAGAACGGCTTGTTGCAGTTAACAAACCTCAGCTTGCGGAAAGTCGGAAGAATCAGATTTTCCTCCATCTCTTCGATCTCGCGGAACGATGTGACGGCTTTGCAGACTGTGTAGTAGCTCATGATGGCGATGCAGTCATAGGTGCCGCCTACACCGTTGTGAAAGTTCTTTTTGCCGCCCAGATCGGTGCACCAGTCGGAGAGAAAGTCTATGTACTGCCGCTGTACCTTTTCCCATGTCGCCTCCCGCTCTGCCGCAGGATAGTGCAGGGCGATTTTCGCCTGTATCTCTTTCTTGCAAGGCTTTGAATACAGCACATGGCAGCTGCGGTCAATTTGCAATTCGCTGTCTTTCATCTGTTTGCATCCCTCCTTGAAAATCGTGGCATACAGCAGTAATTTCACCGTTTCCGCGCCGTGACGCATAGCCAACTTTTCTTTTTGTGTATCTGAACATCGTGAAAGCCCGCCTGCTCCAGATACGCTTTCAGCTCTGTGTCTTTATGGATGGTCATGCCGCCGATGATTTCCGTCCATTTCTCGTCCCTGTCCGTGTCGCCGTTGCTCTCGTTGCAGATGAGAAGGGTTCCGCCGGTCTTCAGCACCCGTCCGACCTCGCAAAAGCACTGCGGCAGATCAGGCCAGAAGTAGACGGTTTCAAAAGCCGTGACCAGATCGAACTGCTCCGATTCAAACGGCAGCTCCGCCACGCTCGCGCACAGCACATCACAGCGTCCCCTCGCAACGGCGGCTTTGTTGACCCTTTTTGATTTCTCAACGCTGACAGGGGAATAGTCAATCCCTTTTACAACACCCTGTGGGCATTTTTTCAGAAGTCTTTTCATATTCGCCCCGCCGCCACAGCCGCAGTCAAGCACCTCGGCATCTGGAGTAAGCTCCAAAAAGCGAAGTCCCCACCGCGCCACGGGGCTGTGACCGAGATTCATCAGGGCAACCATGATTTTTCCGCCAATCCCCACGGGGTTGCGGGTGTTTTCAAAAAATGACATATCACACCTCCGATTTCACACATTCGGTATAAGTTAACGGAAATGACGCTTTCAGAACAACGCTTTTCCGCACTGTCCAGCCGTTCTGCCGCAGAAAAGTCAGATATTCCTCGCTTGTCCACTTGCTGTGAAGGGGAAAGCCTGCGAGCTTCATGAAAAAGGCTTTGACCCTGCCGGAAAATGAGTTTCCTGCGTGGGTAAAGGTCGGCGCAATCAGCACGCCGTCGTCCTTCAGCACGCGCCTGATTTCCCACAAAGCTTTCTCCGGCTGCGGCACAATGTGCAGGGCGTTTGACACGATCACCGCATCGTAGGATCCGTCCGCATAGGGAAGACAGAACATATCCTGCACCGAAAAGTGCAGTTTCGCAGAGCGTTTATCCCGCTTTGCCTCGGCGATCATCTCCGCAGAGGCGTCCGTCGCCTCGATGTGTGCCGCCGCGTTTACGATGTGTTTTGCAATCAATCCCGTGCCGGTAGCAAGCTCCAGCACCGTCTTAGCTTTCACGATCGGTCGGATCAGCTCATACATTTTTTCATATGCCGCCCGATCCTTTCGCATAAAGCGGTCGTAACGTCCGGCATTTTTGTCCCAAAAATTCTTGTGTTCCTGCATCGCTATCATTCCTTTTGGCGTTAGATTTATCTAATTGGTGTGCACAGCCGCGCGGTTAGACACGACTAACTCACATATCTTTGAAAAGCCGCATCTCTGCGGCCTTCCGCTTATTCAAATAACTCCCTGCAAGCGCCATGCACCAGCGTTTCCAGCACCTGCGGGTACAACTCTCCGATCTGCTCCTTATGGGAGACGGTCAGAATCAGTCCCCTCACCGTCGCAGCAGCCAAAGACACACCAAACTTGGGCATAAGGTCATGCTTCTCCAAAAGTTGACGGATGTGCGTCTCGCCGTCGTGGTAATGAACGTTTTTGACATCCTCCGGCAGTCTCTGCAAAAGCAGCTTCGCATCGTTTTCAATGAAAACCATGTCTCCGGTATCGGTCAGCCGCCGACAGACGGCCAGAACCGCCTTTGCCGCACGTTCCGATTGAGGCAAACCGATATTTTCGTTCAAAGCTCGGTCAGCCACCTCGTAAAGCTCGGAATGGATACCCTCCAGAACCGCGAAAAAAAGCATTTCCTTGGATTCGTAGAATTTATAGAACGAGCCCTTCGAAATGCCGACCGCCTTCGTCAGCTGATCCACAGAAGTTTTCTTCATCCCCAGCGTGACAGCACAATGTCTCGTTTCCTTCAGCAACGCCTTGCGGAGCTGTTCTGTTTCGTATTCGGTAAAAGCCAAGATTGAACCTCCCTGAAATATGACCATTACGGTTCTTTTGGTCATATTATATCATACTTCTTTCCGTTTTGCAAGAGGTAAGTGAAAAAATTCGTTTTTTTGCTGTCGAAAAGACAAAGTGCCGATGAATAGTACAAGCAGGCGATGAAATGAAAAGCATTATCGAAGAACTACGGAACGGCGAAAGGGGCCCGCAGGACACACCGGTCGACAACAATCCGCACTACAAAGAACTTCAACACCTGCAATCCCGCAACAAGGCGGAACTGATTGAATGTCTATCGGAGAAACAGAAAGCAAAGCTCGAAAAATACTGCGACACCACGCTTGAAATGAGCCCGTATCCGAACGCGAAGCCTTTGCCTCGGGACTTACTATGTACCGAAATAGTCGAAAGTTCTTATTATTGAGCATTTTGTGGCATAAAAAAAGTCCACCGTAATAAATCACAGTGGACTTAGTGGCGGAGAGGATGGGATTCGAACCCATGTGACGTTGCCGTCAAACTGATTTCGAGTTTTATGGGCAAGTATAGGTTTGAAGGCTTTTGTCGGTTGCTTTTGGCAGTTTTATATTCGCTCGAAAAACCTTGATATTAAAGGCTTTTCGGCACATATCACCCAAACTCCCGAAAATACGGGAGAGTTCGAATAAATGCTGATTTTTGCGTTTTTTGCAAGAACTGAGGCGTTTTTGCAAGAACTCAGGAAAGAACAGAGGCAAAATAATAAGAAATGGCAATACACAGGTACGCCTACACCGACAAAATATTTTAAGAGGTGTATTGCTATGAACGAAACCGCAATCAACTGGGATTCTGTTCCCGAAATTATTACCAAAGACCAACTATATAAAATCTGTCACATCAGTAAATCCACGGCGCTGTATTTGCTTAGAAGCGGCAAGATACCGTGCGAATACAACGGCAAGAAAACACGATGTTATAAAATCAAAAAGAAAGATGTTATCAAATATCTTGAAAACCGAAAGGTGTTTCCCGAATGCTATTCCGCCCCGGCAGGATGGTATAGAGGTAATTATTCCATAAAATTGGAAACAAAAATTCCGGAAAGTGCTCTCAAAAATTTGAGGCAATATTATACTGAAATGCTTGCGCAATATCCCGATGTGATGACCGCAACGGAGGTTTCAAAGATTATCGGTTACGGCAAAACAACGGTCAATAATTGGTGCAATAAAGGGTACATTAAATCATTTAAAAGGAACAACACAAACCATATACCGAAAGTCTATTTGATAGAATTCCTATGCTCAAAATATTTTCGTACCATTACCCGAAAATCAAAGTGGCATATCGGAACATTGCAACAATTTCCTGTTTGGCTAACGGTAAACGGATTGGACAATAAAAAGTGAATTTTCACTATTCGTTCGTTGTACAAACGCAAATCAAACGAATATAACGATAAATAACTATAATATAACGAAAAACACATTGTCCGTCTCAAAAAATGGCACGGCTGCCGGATGTTCGTTGTAATTTTTGGCACGAGCATAAAATTTACAAATTTATCAATCGCACATTCGCAATAGAAAACCTCTTTTGATACAATTTGAGTATCAAAGGAGGTTTTTACTATGACTGAAACATTATTTGAACAATTCGGCGGTACATATACCAAGCAAGGCGATTATCTGTTGCCAAACTTAGCTTTACCGGCTGAAAAAGAAACAGGCAACATCGGCATTTGGGCAACGAGGCATAAACGATATTTGAAACAACATCATAAAGTGCTTTATTACAATTTGCTCACAAGCGGTAAATTGAACAGTTATCTTGCCGATATTGAGCAGCAAGCGCAACAACTTTTTCTCCGGCTGGTAAAAGAACTTGCCGAGAAAGAAAATGTAACCGAAGAATTAAAAGCAGATGATATGTTGTTGTGGGTACAGAAAATGAACAATATCCGTAGCAGAGCAACAGAAATTGTAAATAACGAAGTCGTCTATATGTGAAAGTAATCGTCCGCTATTCGTTTGATTTAAATAAACGAATATAACGAATAAACCTAACGAAAAAATCAGCGCTAACTTTGAATGTAAATTCATTGTCGGCACTGTTTTTTGTTTTTATAGCTATCCCAAAGTATCAATTTGATACTTTGGGAACTATAAAATGATACTTTGAAGTGTATTTTATTATGCCTTCGTTATTTATTCGCCAAACGAAAGTGAATATTCACTGAATTTTCACTTCATCCATTGACAAAGGGATAAAAATGGGTATAATTATAATTGTAGAACTATAATTTATTTGGAGGAACACCGATATGAATTTTGAAACGGAAAATATTGAATTCAAATCCGGATTCACCGAAGAAATATATAAAGAGGTTATTGCATTTGCAAACACAGACGGCGGCGTTTTGTATATCGGTATTGATAATGACGGAAACGCTGTCGGCTTGAACAATGTTGATGACGAATATACTCGTATTACTAACGGAATTCGTGATGCTATTCTTCCCGATGTTACAATGTTCGTGAAATACACTATTCAGGAAAACAAGGTCGTTCGCATTACAATCAGTGAGGGTACGAATAAACCGTATTACTTGCGCTCAAAAGGATTGAAGCCAAACGGTGTTTATGTCAGACAAGGCACTTCAAGCGTGCAGGCGTCAAGTGAACAAATCCGCCAAATGATTAAGGACAGTGACGGCGACGATTTTGAATCAATGCGTTCCATTGAACAAGAATTGACTTTCACTTCTGCCGCTGCTGCGTTTGAGAGTTATGGCGTTGATTTTTCGGAAGAAAAATACTTGGCTCTCGGTATGATTCATAAAAACGACGGATTGTTTACCAATTTGGCACTGCTTATGTCAGACCAATGTCAGCATTCAATCAAAGTTGCCGTGTTCGGCGATGACGAAAACACTACTTTTAAGGATAATCGAGAATTCAAAGGCTCGATATTTAAGCAAATTGATGAAGCCTTTCGATATATTATGCTTAGCAATCGCACATCTTCTGTTTTCAAAGGCCTTGAACGCATAGATAAATCCGATTACCCCGAAGCTGCTTTGCGTGAGGCGTTGCTCAATTCGGTTGTTCACCGTGATTACAGTTACAGCGGAAGTATTATCATCAACATCAACGATAAGCAGATGGAATTTGTATCTATCGGCGGACTGCTTCCCGGTTTAACGGCTGATGATATTCGTAGCGGTATTTCTCAACCGAGAAACAAAAATCTTGCCGAAGTATTTCACCGCTTGAAGCTTATTGAAGCCTACGGAACCGGCATACGAAGAATTTACAAATTGTATGAAAATTGTTCCGTTCAACCTCGTATTGAGGTAACACATAACACATTCAAAATGATTTTGCCGAATATGAGCGTTGCTGAGCCGTTGGCGGTCGAGACTTATTTAACACCGCAAAAGGAACAAATTCTTGATTTTATTTCTAAAAATGGGCAGATAACAGAAGCCGAAATTATGGAATTGCTCGGCGTTAAAAGAACAAGAGCTTACACCGTTGCAAAGCAAATGTGCGATGAAAATTTGATTGTCGCAGTCGGTAGAGGCGTGAATAAAAAATATATTGCACAAAACTGAACAAAATGATACTTGAGAATAAATTAGGGCTTACCAGCTCCGCCGACCTTGCCCGTGCAGAAGAACGAGTCAGCAAGAAAAGGGCTTCGGAATTATTTGATTGCAAACTGCTTGATTCCTTTCTGGCAGGTAAATTCGAAACTTTCCAAATAATACACAAGTATTTGCTTGAAGATATTTATGACTTTGCCGGAGAAATTCGCACGGTCAATATTGCAAAAGGTAATTTTCGCTTTACTTCGGTTATGTACTTGCAGGAAGCACTTGGGAATATCGATAAAATGCCACAGTCAAACATTGACGAGATAGTGGAAAAGTATGTTGAAATGAACATTGCCCACCCATTTCGTGAAGGCAACGGCAGAAGCACCCGCATTTGGCATGACCATATATTGAAAAATGAAATCGGCAAGGTTGTGGATTGGAGTAAGGTGGATAAGGAAGATTATCTGTTTGCTATGCAACGCAGTCCGATTAAAGATGTGGAAATCAAAGTGTTATTAAAAGGTGCACTTTCTGACAAAATTAACAGCCGTGAGGTCTATATAAGCGGCATAGACCAAAGTTATTACTATGAGGGATTTACAGACTTTAATACGGAAAAATTGTAAAATTCCAAAGTGTCATTATAGAGTTCCAAAGTGCCAAATTGGCACTTCTGAAAAGAAAAATATAGAAGAAAAGTTAAAAACAGGAGGATAAAATGGAAACGAAGGATGTATTGAATTTATTAGCTATTATAATAATTCCAATAGTCGCTGTAATAATTGGACAATATTTACAGGACAGAGCAGAAATAAGAAAAGATAAAATGCACATTTTTAAGGTGCTTATGACTTCACGAATATATGGCTGGACAGTTGATAGCGTTCACGCTCTTAATCTTATTGATGTCGTTTTCGCAAAAGATAAAGCTGTACGTGCGGCCTGGAAAGAACTTTATGAAGCATATTCTTCGACAGAGCAATCAGATTTAATGGCTAATAAAAGAAAAAATCTGATGTATAAACTTTTGGAAGAAATTGCAAAGAATATCGGGTATAAAAAAGAAATCACCTGGGAAACAATACAAAATCCATATATTCCCCAGGGCATGGTCGACAAATGGCAAGAGCAAGCAGCATCTCAGCAGGCATATAATACTTTGTTAAATTCAATGGCTAATATTATACCAAAAGAACGGAAAAATACGGAAAACAAAGAATAAGCACAAAGAATGTGAATTTGTGAGATGTATTGTTTTGTAAAAAGTTTAAATTTGGAGGAAATATAATGGCTGCGATTAATGATTTAATCAGTCAAATACAAGATAAAGAATTACGGGAACGCATACAGCGTGAAGTGGACAAAATGTCGAAGCAAAAGAAATTTGGATTGGTGTTCGAGGAACATTTGCCTGAATGTACACCACTTTATGATATTCCCGTAAAGGCTGGGGTGACCGTGGCAAAGCAAAACGGAAAAGTCAACGATATTTATAAGGTGTTATCTGTAACAGACGGTGTAGCTTCTTGTCTACACAGAGAAGATTCAAAAGTTATTAATGTTCCTGTAGTTGAGTTGGTGTGCGTAGCAGAATTTGGCGAACCGATTTATCCGTATTTAAAGCCATTGGATAGTGTATGCAATGCTCCAGACAGTGATCTTTGGCACACGCTTATTGAAGCTGATAATTATCATGCTCTTCAACTATTGGAATACCTCTATGCTGGTAAGGTTGATTGCGTCTATATTGATCCACCATATAACACCGGTGCAAAAGACTGGAAATATAACAACGACTATGTTGATAGCTCGGATACTTATCGACATAGTAAGTGGCTTTCTATGATGCAGAAGCGCCTGAAGATTGCAAAAAAGCTACTTAATCCAAATGATTCTGTTCTTATCGTTACCATTGATGAGAAAGAGTATCTGCATTTAGGGTGTTTGCTTGAGGAAATGTTTCCGGAAGCAAGAATACAGATGATAAGTAGCGTTATTAATCCATCTGGCTCAGCAAGAAAAAATATTTTTAGTAGAGCTGAAGAATACATTTATTATATTTTTATAGGAGATGCTTGCGTATATCCTAATAACACTGATATGATTCATCCTGCAAAAGAGGATTTAAAAGTCAGATGGGCAAGTTTACTTAGAAGTGGAAGTAATAGTTCAAGAAATTCCCGTCCGAATCTATTTTATCCGTTGTTCTTTAGCATAAATGACGGTAAATTTATAAAAGCAGGGGATTCTCTAGATGCAAAACAAGATAGAGCGATGGTTAATTGCCCAGATGACTATTTTATTGTATGGCCAATGAAGGCTAATGGAGAAGAGGCGCGTTGGACACTTTCACAGAATACACTTATGAAAAAGTTCAAACAGGGCTTGGTTAAATTTGGAGCGTGGTCAAACGGACAACGTACAAGAACGGTATCTTACTTATCAGAAGGTATGATGACCGCAATGAAAAACGGCGAACTAGAAATTTTAGGTAAAGATGAGGATGGTACAATCATTACAGGTAGATCCTTTAAATCAATTGTACCACTTACAGTATGGAACCAACCATCGCATGCTGCAGGCGACTATGGTTCGACTTTGCTTTTGAATCTTTTTAATGCAAAAAGATTTACATTTCCAAAATCTCTGTATGCTGTTAAGGATACTTTGAATTTTGTAATTTCAAAAAAGCCTAACGCTTTAATTGTCGACTTTTTTGCTGGTTCTGGTACTACACTTCACGCAGTAAATCTTCTAAATGCAGAAGATGGTGGACATCGTCGTTGTATTATGGTCACCAATAACGAAGTTTCAGTTGATGAAGCAAAAGCACTTACCGAACAAGGATATCATCCCGGTGATGAAGAATGGGAAAAACTCGGTATAGCACATTATGTTACTTGGCCTCGCACTGTTTGTTCCATTGAAGGACACGATATAAATGGCGAGCCACTTAAAGGCAATTATTTAGGTAGTGATATTTCTATGGCTGATGGATTTAAAGCAAATGCCGCATTCTTCAAACTTGGTTTCCTTGATAAAAATGCGGTTGCTCTCGGCAGACAATTTAAAGAGATGCTTCCAACACTTTGGATGAAATCCGGCGCTGTAGGTAAATGTCCGGTTATCGAAGGTGAAATCCCAGGTATTGTATTCTTGCCGGACAATCATTTTGCCGTACTGACAGAAGAAAGTGCATTTGGAAATTTGGAAGTTATGCTTTCGGAACATCCGGAAGTTCAAACGGTATTCATTGTCACAGATTACGAAGCCGGATATTGTACAATGGCAAAATCTCTTAAAGTTGAACATACATATCAGCTATACCGAGACTATTTAGATAATTTTAGAATAAACACAGGGAGGGACAAAAAATGAAAGTCGAGTTATTTCCCTTTCAAAAAAGAGCTACAGCAGAACTTCGTATGAAAACAGCAGAGGCGTTGGGAAGTTATCGTAGAACGCATACTCCGCAGGTAATTTCTTTGCAAGCACCTACCGGTGCAGGAAAGACAATTATTATGGCCTCTTTTATTGAAGATGTGTATTACGGTACTGATCAGTATGCCGAACAGCCTGAAGCCATCTTTGTATGGCTCTCAGATTCCCCAGCTTTGAACGAGCAATCCAAGCAGAAAATTGATCTCAAAGCGGATAAAATCCGCTTTGGACAGTGTGTAACAATTGATGATTCTTCTTTTGATCAAGAAATGTTAGATGATGGACATATTTACTTTTTGAACACGCAAAAACTTGGTAAGGCGGCTAATCTTGTTCATCATTCTGATACACGCCAATATACAATTTGGGAAACACTTTCAAATACTGTGCAGGAAAAGTCTGATCGCTTGTACTTTATTATAGATGAAGCACACCGTGGTATGCAGGGGCGTGAAGCCGGTAAAGCAACATCCATTATGCAACGATTTTTGAAGGGTAGCTCTGATTTAAAATTACCTTCAATGCCATTAGTTATTGGAATAAGCGCAACATCAGCAAGGTTTAATGCTTTGGTTGGAGATACAAATTCAACGCTTCAGAAATGTGTTATTTCAGCTAATGAAGTGCGTGCGTCAGGTTTGTTGAAAGATAGAATTGTTATTACATATCCTGATGATCCTGAAAAACATAACGATATGGCTGTTTTGCAAGCCGCAACAGATGAATGGAAAAACAAATGTGAGCATTGGTATCAATATACTTATGAACAGCACTATGCAAATGTAAATCCTGTTTTCGTTATTCAGGTGTTAGCGGGTAGTGGCAAGGCTGTTTCAGATACAAATTTGGATGATGTGATTTCTAAAATCGAGGAACGTCTCAATGCAAAATTCAGTGAAAATGAGGTAGTCCATACTTTTGGCTCTACAGGTACACTGAAAATTAATGGACTAAATGTTCCGCACATTGATCCTGCTGATATTACGGATGACAGACGAATTAAGGTTGTTTTGTTTAAGGAAAATCTTTCTACCGGTTGGGATTGCCCAAGAGCCGAAACAATGATGTCTTTCCGACACGCAGAAGATGCTACCTATATTGCACAGCTTCTCGGCAGAATGGTGCGTACACCGCTTCAGTGTCACATTATGGTAGATGATTCTCTTAACGATGTTCGTTTATATTTGCCATATTTTAATGTCGATACCGTTAAACAAGTAATCGATGAACTGCAAAGTACTGAAGGAGGAGATATACCGACCGTCATTGACGGCGAGTCACTAGAAAATCAAGTTTATGTACCTTGGACTGTACATACGACTTCCAGACAAAAAAGAAATAGCGAAGAAAATCCTGACCAACTTAATATTTTTACATTTCCGACACTTGACCCGCCTACAATATCTGAAGATTCTTTATTGAAAGATATAACGGAATCAAGACCGGATAGAGTATTGGATAATCATCTACAGCAACCTACTACAACTCCTGCTACACATCAATCTCAATCATCTGTAAATTTAGATGAACGGACGGTGAATGGCAAACAAATTGACAATTCAGTAAATATTGATCGTGAAGGTATTACTAAGTTTATTAATGACCAAGGCTATTTAACATATACTGTGCGAAATGTTAGAATTAATAATTATCTCAAATCATTGCTAAACCTTACAACATTGCTTACACAATACAATATTTGCCCAAATGCAAAGGATGAAATGGATTCTGAAGTTATTACAATGATGCACAGCTATATTGAAGGACTTCATAAAAGCGGCGAATATGATAAACTTGCAAAAAATGTGTTGTCATTCAAATTATCAGTTCGCATTTTTGATGTTTTTGGCGAGTCCTTGGATAACGGCTTTGCTCACAATCTGTTTACTGCCTCGGATAGTGATTTGGATAGACAGCTTCGTGCAGCCGATGCCCGACTTGGCGCATATGGTTTTCCATATAAATACGGTCGAGAATATGTTGATTTGGAAAATCCATCACAATATAAGGTGGATTGTATTTTGTTCGCCGCAGATGATGATTGTGTTTCAGCACTCAATTCTTATGCAGAGAAGAAATTTCACGAACTAAATGACAGCTATCGTAAGTATGTGGTTTCCAAAGATGACCGCTGCAAAAAGCAATACGATAGTATTGTTTCGGATTCCGACACTGTAAGTAAGCACAACTTCTCGTTGCCTGAAACCATTAGCGTGCGATTGGAAGAAGATGGTGAAGAATATGATAATCATTTGTTTGCCGACGAAAATGGACTTGCAAGAATCAAACTTAACGGGTGGGAACAAGGCGTCTTGGAAGAAGAAATGAAATCTGATGACTTTGTATGTTGGATAAGAAATCCTTCAAGAGGTTCTTGGTCACTTTGCATTCCATATGAGATAGAAAATGAAGTTAAACCGGCATATCCTGATTTTATTATTGTCCGCAAAGATTCTATACTCGGCTATGTAATTGATATTTTGGAACCGCATAATCCTGACTTTAAAGATAATCTTGCAAAAGCTAAGGGATTTGCTAAGTATGCATCAGAAGAAATTCGTATCGGGCGCATACAAATAATCCGTCAAGGGAAAAATTCAGCAGGCAAAAAACGTTTTAAGAGACTTGACCTTGCAAAAGGTGCTATTAGAGATAAGGTGCTTAAGGCGCAAAACAGTGATGAGTTCGACCATATTTTTGATACGGATGGTACTTTTGAATAAAAGAAATCGGAGGTGAATTATGTGTCAAAACAAATGAATACAGAAATTATTACAGAAGCTAAACCACACACCATAAAGAAATTTGAACTTATTGAAAGATATGTTGATGAATGGGCGCGCAAAATACTCGGCTATAATGGCAAGGACGGTCGGGAAGGTTCAAAAGGTATAATCTATATCGACTGTATGAGTAATAGCGGTGTTTACCGAGACGAAAACGGAAATCAAATTGATGGCACAGCTTTGCGTGTCGCAAAAAAGTTGAATGATATTGTCACAAATTATCCGGGAAAGAGTGCCATCTTGATATTTAATGATATTTCTGAGCGACGCATTGAATATCTGAAAACGGTAATCGAAAAAGCAAATCTTACAAGCATCCAAGTTGTATATAGAAGCGAAGATTGCAATTCATTTCTTAGAGGGCTCGACTTGGATTCGTACAAAAGGCAATTTAATACATTGCTATTGTATGATCCATATAAAGCATCAATTGATTGGGATGCAGTGACCCCATTCTTAAACACTTGGGGTGAAGTCATAATAAACCATATGGTGTCTGATACTTCTCGTGGTGCATCACAAGCCAAGAAAAAAGATGTAATCGTAAGATACACTGAAACATATCAAGAGGATATTGCGACAATCATAAAAATGGGAAAAGACAAGCATCAGTTAAACGATGCTATTATTGCAATAATCAATAAAAGACGCACAGGTAGCCCTCAACGCAAGTATATTGCATCTTTTCCATTCTTTACTCGAACAAATGGTTTGGTTTATAATCTTATTCATTGCTGCTCAAATATTGAAGGCATCAAATTGTTCAAGCGAGTTGCTTGGAAAACATTTGGGGATAAATCATCTTTGAAAAACACCCACGGAGATGAAATGCAGCTACAATTTAATCTGACCGGAGAAGGATTTTTCGATTCGCCAACAGATGAGGATTGTTATTTTGTGAATGATATTGCCAAATATATTTACGACAAGTACAAGAATAATAATCCTCTTTATCTCGCAACAATATATGCCGACTTAGATGAACATCCAATTTTTCCAAGTGACGGCTATAAAAATGAAATAAAAAATGCCCTAAAGAGTAAGTACGGAGCCGCATTTCGTCGAGATGGGACTGTAACATTCTCGGTGGCAAAAGGAGTATAATATGCCAACAAAAATAGAATGGACAGAGGAAACTTGGAATCCCACTACAGGCTGTACAAAGTATTCTGAAGGATGTAAACATTGCTATGCAGCATCATTTGCTAAAAGACTGCAGGCAATGGGAAATACAAGATATGCAAATGGATTTGAAGTTACAGTTCATAGAGATTTGTTTCAAAAACCATTAAAGTGGGTAAAACCTCGTAGAATTTTTGTTGATTCAATGTCTGATCTGTTTCATGATGATATACCCGATGAAGATATACTCGCAATATTTCAGACAATGAACAAAGCAAGTTGGCACACATTTCAAGTTCTCACCAAACGCTCGAAACGCCTCTTAGAGTTGTCACCAAGAATCAACTGGACAAATAATATTTGGATGGGTGTGTCGGTTGAAAACAAAGATGCAATAACCCGCTGTGAAGATCTAAAACAGACAGGTGCTAAGGTGAAATTCATTTCAGCAGAACCATTATTAGAATCAATTGCCAATATTAATCTTTCAGGCATTGATTGGTTAATTGTCGGTGGTGAATCTGGAGCTAAAAGTAGACCTATGGATGAAAAATGGGTTGTTGAATTAAGAGACTTAGCCGAAAAGAATAATATTCCATTTTTCTTTAAGCAATGGGGCGGTTTCAATAAAAAGGCGAATGGTAGTGAATTAGAGGGAAAATATTATAAGCAATATCCCCGCAACAAATGAAAATTTAGAATATTCCAAAATGCAACTATTGCACTTGTAAAACAAGAGGAGCGTGGTTAACGCTCCTCTTGTGCTTATATATCATCTTTCTTTTTCCTATTCGGGAAACTTCCTTCAAGCCAAGTTTCAAACTCTGCAAGTGTGATTTTGCCGTCGGTGCATTCGTCACGTTTAGTCATTGCCCGATACTTCCACTTCTTGAAATCCGGCTCTTTAATTTGTCTAACACGGACACGGGCGGCGTAGCGTTTATAATATTTCTGATACAGCGGAATGGCGACATTGTCCGCCATTTTCTTTTTGTAGTTTTCCTGTGCCGCTAAGTCCTGACAGTTGCGAGTTTCGCCCTCAGCAATACGGTCGCAGTAGTTGGTGTCGTAGTTGCCTTTCATAATGAAATACTTGCCGCAACGCTTGCACTTTCTGAAACGAACATTGTGTTCGAGCATTTTGGTGAATTCAATTTCAAGAATTTCGGCGACTGAACCGAACACATATTGACGACTGATGAAATGAGGCATATTTATTAAAGTCACAACCTTTTCGGGAGTCGTTCCGAATTTTTCGGCAAGTGCCTTGTGTGCTTCGTTTGGTACAAGACTTAAATGAAATCTTGCTTTAAGTTCTTCGCTGTCCATACCGTACGGGATTTCTTTTCCGCTCATAGTGTTTGAAAACGCCACTTCTTCCGTCCTCTCTAAAAACGGGGACAACTCTTTAAGCGAACGGTAAATGTAGAACCTTTCCGATGGCAGTCTATTTGCCAATGCTTCGGGGTAATAATCTTCGTCAAAACAAAACTCAATCATCTCAAGATATTCCTGTTGGAGCCTTAAAAGATAATTGCCGTACCAAATTGTTTGTCCCTTTTTATCGCTTCCTTTTTTGAAAATTGGAGGGCAGATAGCGGAATACAGCGAGGCATAGGCAATGTCTTCAATGTTGCTTATTGTTTCGGCATATTGGTAATATTCTTCGATTCTCTCTTGTAATCTGCTGTAAATTTTCTCCGGTTCATCTTTATGAATCGGGGCTTTTTTTATGCCTTCTTGTTCTGCAAACTCACGCAGCAGATTTTCCAATTCTATTGTTTTTAACTGCTCTTTAATTGCCGACTTGAAATCCGCATATATAAAATCCAAAATTCCCTCGCCGTATTTCAAATCAATTTTTGCACCGCTCAAAACATTATTAAAAGGCAACTTTGGCAACTTTTTACCCCAAAGGTATTGGTCTTCTCTGTATTCTGCTTCCTCAAAATCTATTTGAAATTTGCTTGCAAACGCTTCCTTTTGCTTTTTGTTTTCCTCTATGTATTCGGGTAAATTCTTATCAACGACATAGCTTTCTTCATCGAGTTTTTCTCCTGTATACTCTTCAATGAGCGGGTTCATAGAAGAATATTCTTTGCCGTAATCGACGGCAATATGAATTTGCTTGTCATCTTTACTGAAACGAGCGTAGTTGTTGAAATATGCCAATCTGACATTATATCTGTCGGAGCGACTTAGGTTGTATATTTCGTTTTTTGTGGGTGTATATTCGGAATAATCTTTTTTCATTTTCTCACCTTTGTTTTAGAAAATCGGATATGTAAAGAATTTAGACAATTAACATAACTCCAAAGAACATTATACAAAAGTATTGCCTTTGTGTCAACACGTCGATATAATAAATTCGCAAATAAGGTTTGCAATAAACCAAATTATCTAAAATTGAATGACCGTCCGAATAGGATATGACTTTGCGATGATACGAGCAGGGCAACGCCGCTTGGCAGGGGCAGGAATACAAAAACAACATTCGGATAAAACGGCAAAAGGCAACGGAAAGAGGCCTCCTTTTTTTCTGTTGCTAAGTACATAGCTGTACAAACCGTGCAGCTTATTTTCTCACAAAGGAGGTTAATAAAGATGAGAAAAACAGAATTAAAAGAGCTTTACAAGATGATGTTTCCGAATTATCCGGACATTGTTACGGTGGCTCAACTTCAAGAAATGCTGGGTGTAAGCCGACACTTGGCGTATGACCTAATCAGCGACGGATATATTTCCGGCGTTAAGATCGGAAATTCTTACAAAATTCCGAAGGTCAATGTTATCAACTATGTTATGGAGGAGGGTGTGAAAAATGCAAGTTGAAAAGCTGAAAACAATTGATGCAGACACGCTGCTCTCCACGCCGATGAACAAAACCTTGTTTGTGGTTGATGGCTTGATACCACAAGGGTTAAGCGTGCTGTCCGGTTCAAGCAAAATCGGCAAAAGCTGGCTTATGCTGTGGCTCGGTATTCAAGTTGCGAGCGGTCAGCCTGTGTGGGAATTTGAAACCCACAAGAGCGATGTGCTCTATCTGTGCTTGGAAGACACTTATGCACGCATACAAAGTCGCTTGTATAAGATTACGGACGAAGCGCCGGCCGAGTTACGCATTGCCACAACGAGCTTTCAAATCGGTAACGGTTTGGAACAACAGATTGAACAGTATCTAACTGACTTTCCGCAAACAAAACTTGTGATAATAGACACCTTCCAAAAGGTGCGTGATTCAAAAAGTACCGGTGGAAAAAGCGGAATGTATGCAGGCGACTATGACGATGTGTCGGCACTTAAAAATATTTCGGACAAATACGGCATTGCCGTTGTGGTTGTTCATCACGTGAGAAAACTGAAAGATGCCACCGACCCATTTAACGAGGTGTCCGGCTCAACAGGTATCACAGGTGCGGCAGACACAAATTTTGTTTTGAAGCGCAGTCGCTCCGATGAAAGCGGAACGCTGCTTGCAACCGGTCGTGACATTGAGTATCAAGAATTGACCTTAAAGTTTGACAACCGCACACACTTGTGGGAGTTTGTGGAACGAAAAGATATGGAGGACATTCGCCGAGAAGAAATTCCAAAGTTTGTTTTCCGGCTGGTTGACTTTGTATCCGATGTAAAAGAGTGGCAAGGTACGGCGACGGAACTCGTTACACAAATGAATGAAACCGAAGTCACGCCCAATGTTGTGACGAAAATGCTTGCCAGATTTTCGGCGGAAGTTTTTATGCCACAAGGCATTGAGTACAAGACAAAGCGCACCGGCACAAGCCGATTGATTTACTTAAAAAAGCGTGACGGCAATGACGGCGATGACAATAAATCTACTGTATGAGAAAAAGTCGTCACAACCGTCATTATCGTCATTTTTGAGAAAGGGCTATACAGGTAATGCCAATCCATAAAGGTAACGAGCATAGGTTTTGTAGAGCCTTAAAAGACCCACAAAACCGGCGGCAAATGCCGAAATGGGCTTGCCGCCCCTGTAACCCCGATTTTTAACAGAAAGGAATGAATTTTTATGAGACAAAGAACCACCGCAATCAATATTCGTGTAACCGAAACAGAGAAAAGAAAAATGGAAAACGCCGCAAAAAAATGCGGACTTTCGCTTTCCGCTTATCTTAGAAAATTAGGCCTCGGCAAGCAAGTTCAAGCGAGCTTGCCACAAGAATTTTACGAAGCTTACCGAGGTCTAACCTCACTTCGTGATAATTTTAAGTCGCTGCCTGACGACAGAATAAGCGAGGGATTTGATTATGTTATAAGCAAATTTTTGAATGCTTATCACTCGGTTGACGAGCCGGAAAGTGTGAGTGAAAAACCGTGGCAGTAACAAAAATTTGGGCGATTACTGACAGCGTAAGCCGTGTTTTAAGCTATGCAGCAAACCCGGACAAAACGATTTACAGCGACATTTACAAGGCACTTCACTACGCAAGTGACGAGCAAAAGACCGTAGTCGGCGAGAAAAAAGCAATGTATGTAACAGGCGTAAATTGCTCTGCCGAAACCGCTTTTGCCGAGATGAACGCCGTGCAGGAGCACTTTGATAAGACTACCGGAAATGTTGCTTACCACGCCTACCAAAGCTTTAAGACAGGCGAGGTTACGCCTGTGCTCGCTCACAAATTAGGTGTTGAACTTGCAAAAAGAATGTGGGGCGACGAGTACCAAGTGCTTGTCGCCACCCACTTTAACACCAGCACATATCACAACCATTTGGTCATCAATTCAGTGAATATGTGGAACGGCAAAAAGTTTAATTGCAACGAGGGCGCTTATTGGAAACTACGCAATATTTCCGATGAACTGTGCCGTGAAAACGGTCTGACGGTTATTGAAAACCCGAAAGGTAAAACGCCACGCAAGCTGTACTTCGCCGAGAAAAACGGCGAGCCTACCCGATACAATTTAATGCGTGAGGCGATAGATAAAGCACTTACGATGAGCACAAACCCAAAAACTTTTACTTATATTATGAGGCGACTGGGTTATAAAATCGACTTAAATCCGTATCATAAGTACTCCACCATTCGCTCGGTGAACAGCAAGAAAACGACCCGATTGTATCGCTTAGGCGAGGGCTATGACCGAGAAAATATTTATGACCGTATGAGAGATACAAGCCAAAATCATTGGCAAGAGGCGTACCGCTTATACAATGAATTTACCGACAAAAAAGACTATGGCATAACGATACAAAAAGCATATTCGGTGAAAGGCAATTTAAAAACCGCAAAGAAAATCACAGGGCTTAAAGCACTATATTTTAAGTATTTGTATCTGCTTGGCGTGTTTCCGAAAAGCAAAAAGCACAAGCCACTGTCGCCGGAAATGCGTGAGGCCTGCCGTTTTCTTGACCGCTATACCCGGCAGGTACAGCTGATTTTCGACAACCGATTGACCGATATTTCATCAACCAAGGCGTTTATAAATAAAACCGAGGCGGAAATGAAGATAATATCGGATTATCGCAAAATGCTCTACCGAGATATTGCTTCTTGCCACGACCCGACAGAAAAGGTTGCGCTTATTGCAAAGCGTGACGACTGTACGCAGGCACTTGCCAAACTGCGAAAGGATAAGAAAACGGCGGCAAGAATTATAGAGGACAACCCAAAAATCAAAGGGAATATTCGCATTGAGGAAAATATGCGAAACCAATATTACCCACTTAATAAACAACGAAAGAGAGGTTATGAACGATGACAAAAAGAAATACAGATTTCACTTTAACAAAGCTTGATGACCTGTTTACAACGCAGGAACAGCGTGACGACGCCAAGCTTGAACGAGTGCAAAACATTCCGCTTTGTGAGTTGCACTCATTCAAAAACCACCCGTTTAAGGTGCAAAACGACGAGGAGATGAAGCGAATGATTGAAAGTATTAAAAAAGTCGGGGCAATTACTCCGGCTGTGGCAAGACCCATTAACGGCGGATATGAGATTATCTCCGGGCACAGACGACTTGCGGCTTATCAAGAACTTGGGCTTAAAACTATGCCGGTGATTGTCCGTGATATGACCGACGACGAAGCGGTCATTGCAATGGTGGACGCCAATTTGCAACGAGAAACGGTTTTGCCAAGCGAAAAGGCATTTGCATTTAAGATGAAACGAGACGCTCTGAACCATCAAGGTATTACTTCTCCCCAAGTTGGGGAGAAGTTACTCACCGTAGAAAAAATAGGCGCCGATAGCGGAGACAGTAAAAACCAAGTGTTGAGATATATCCGCTTGACCTACTTAATCCCCGAACTGCTTGCAATGGTAGATAACGGGAAAATCGCATTTAATCCGGCGGTTGAAATTTCATATTTATCAAAGGACGATCAAAGAATTTTGCTTGACGCTATGAATCTAAACGATTGTACGCCGTCACACGCTCAAAGTATTCGATTAAAGAAATTGTCCCAAGAGGGCAGTCTTGACAGCCAAATTATTTACGGCGTTATGTCGGAGGAAAAGCCTAACCAAAAAGAGCAAATTAAATTCAAGCGTGATGACTTCAAAAAGTATTTTCCGCCGAATTATACCGACGAGCAAATGCGAAAAGATATATTGAAAGGCTTGGAGCTTTTAAGAAAACAGAGAGAACGAAACCGAGACACTCGCTGATTCGTACAGAAGTGTACGCAGCGTGACTCTCGCAGAATGGAAAGAACTATGCCGACAGGCTATAATGAGCTTGTCGGTGTAGGTCAATCCTGTGTAAAAATGAAAGGAGTTAGAATTTATGGTATCAGGACACCTACAAGTTAAAAAAGGATATTATTATGTAGTATTAAGCTACAACGACAACAACGGAAAGCGCCGTGTGAAATATTTTTCCACGGGCTTGTCCGAAAAGGGCAACAAGCGCAAAGCGGAAGCCGAGCTTTTACGAATTCGAGGTGAGTTTGAACCGCCCAATGAAGTGGGCGAGCTTGCCGCTGATATGCTGTTTGCGGACTACTTATTGCAATGGCTGGACATTGTAAAGGTGCGTGTAAAGGCGACCACCTTCGGCTCTTACGAACAAATGGTAAAATCGGTGATTGAGCCGTATTTTCGCAAGAAAGCGGTGACATTACAGGGCTTAGAGGCAAGGCACATTCAGCAATTCTATTCCGAAAAGTTGAAAACCGTAAAGGCAAATTCGGTTATACACTACCACGCCGTTATTCATCAGGCACTGAAATATGCGCTTAAAACCGACCTTGTAACACAGAATGTAGCGGAAAAGGTAGACCGACCGAAAAAGAACGACTATCAACCTGTATTCCTTGATGCGGACGAATTGCAACATCTATTTGAAGTTGTTAAAGGTACAAAATTTGAGTTACCGGTTTTGGTTGCCGCTTTCTACGGACTGCGCAGAGGCGAGGTTGTTGGGCTGAAATGGGACGCCATCGACTTTGAGCGTGGCACAATCACCATTAAGCATACGGTCACTTCGGTGCAGATGGACGGCAAAACAAAAATGTACGCACAGGACTCTGCAAAAACAAAGTCGAGTATGCGTACACTTCCGCTAGTAGGCAGCTTTGCCGAATATTTCAAAGAGGTAAAGGCGGCGCAAGAAGTCAACAAAAAGGTTTGCGGCAACTGTTACAATTACGAATATGACGGCTATGTTTTTGTTGACGAGCTGGGCAACTTAATGAACCCAAACTATTTAACAAGCCAATTTCCGCAATATATTCAAAAACACGGTTGCAAACGAATGCGTTTTCACGACCTGCGACACAGTTGCGCTTCTCTTCTTTTAGCAAACGGAGTACCGCTGAAACAAATTCAAGAATGGCTCGGTCACAGCGACTTTTCCACTACCGCTAACATTTACGCTCATCTTGACTACTCGTCAAAACTGTCCTCGGCAAGTGCAATGGTAAACGGAATGGTGTTGCCCGAAACGGTGAGTTTTGGCAGTAAATGGAGTGAAAGTTTATATGACGGCGAAAAGAACCGAGTTTGACGGTTCGAATACGTCTAAAAAGGCAAAAAAGGCGCAGTTCTTTCCTAAAATCGGGCTGTTCTTGCGGCGATTTTGAAGCGGTTTTGCAAAAACGGACAAAAAAGAAAAGTCCAGAAAACCGCTTGGTTACTGGACTTTTTGGCGGAGAGTTAGGGATTCGAACCCTAGAAGCCTTTCGACTTACAGCATTTCGAGTGCTGCACCTTCGACCACTCGGACAACTCTCCGTGTATGTAATTCCGTTTTCTTTTGAAAAACTTTTCGCAAGAACTGACGGAAAGAACAACAAAGTATTTAATTTTCGAACCGAGCAAAAACTCAGTACTTACGGGGAATTTGAGGGGAGCATACCGCCAAACGCTCAAAAAATTTCGAGTCAGGCCCGTTATGACCACTTCGATACGCTTCCTTATTCACAACGGATAATATTTTACCAAACCAAACGTGATTTGTCAAATAATATTTGTAATATTAGGTCAGATATGCTAAAATATTTTTTAAAAGTGAGGTGGGGAAATGCCAATTTGCAATGCTTGTCCGAGAAAATGCAACGTTGAGCGAAATATCGGTGAGTTTTCTCGTGGATTTTGTAAAATGCCATATAATGCTGTTCTTGCACGTGCTTCGCTTCATCTTTGGGAAGAGCCTGTAATTAGCGGTGAAAAAGGTTCGGGTGCAATTTTCTTTTCGGGGTGCAATCTTCGTTGCGTCTTTTGTCAGAATTTTGAAATAAGTCACGAAAATTTCGGAAAACAGGTTTCAAAATCCGAATTTACAGATATTATTAAAAATCTTGAAAATCAAGGTGCTCAAACAATCAATCTTGTTAATCCCACACATTTCGTTCCGTTTATTAAAGAGGTTTTAAGCGAGTACAAACCGTCTGTTCCCGTTGTGTATAATACGGGCGGATATGATGATGTTGAGAGTATCCGTTCTTTAGACGGCCTTATTGATGTTTACTTGCCTGATTTGAAATATTTTGACTGTGATGTTTCTAAAAAGTATTCCAATGCCGAAAACTATTTTGAAAAGGCTTCTAAAGCTGTTCTTGAAATGCAAAGGCAAGTAGAAAGCTCTGTAATCAAAGACGGTATTATGCAAAAAGGGCTGATAATTCGACACCTTGTTTTACCTAAAAACACCGACCAATCTATCAAGATTTTACGTTGGATTAAGGACAATTTACCTATTGATACATATATAAGTCTGATGAGCCAATATGTGCCTTACGTAAAAACCGAATATAAGGAGCTTAACAGACGAATTGTAACCGCAGAATATCAAAAGGTTATTGCCGAGTTTGAACGCTTAGGATTTGAAAACGGCTTTATGCAGGAGCGTTCTTCGGCACAGACCGATTTTATTCCGAAATTTGATTTGAGCGGGGTTTGACAATTAAAAAAAGTATGTGTTATACTTAAGAAAAATTTTGAGGATGATGAAAATGAGCAAAAAGAATGGCTTTGTTGCTGAATTCAGGGAATTTATAATGAGAGGCAATGTTCTCGACCTTGCAGTCGGCGTAATTATCGGCGGTGCTTTTCAAGGAATTGTTAAATCTTTGGTTGATGATGTTCTTATGCCGGTTATCAGTCTTTTAACGGGCGGCATTGATTTCAATAATTGGTTTATCGCTCTCGGAAGCGGAGATTATGCAACTTCCGCAGAAGCAAATGCCGCAGGTGTAGCAACGCTCAATTACGGTACCTTTATCGGTGCTGTTATAAATTTCTTGATAATGGCATTTGTCATTTTCCTCCTTGTTAAATCAATAAACAGTATTTCTAATAAGCTCAAAAAAGAGGAGAAGCCAATTGAGGTCGCTCCAACAACAAAGGTTTGTCCTTATTGTAAATCTGAAATTGATATTTCGGCTACAAGATGTCCGCATTGTACTTCTGAATTAAAAGACGGTGAATGATATGAAAATAGGTTTTATAGGCGCAGGTAATATGGCGTCCGCAATAGTCGGCGGTGCTGTAAAAAGCGGAAAATTTGCACCAAACGATATTTATGTTTGTGACATAAACAAAGAGAAAGTTAATAAGTTAAAAAATGAATTGGGAGTTAACGCTTCTTCCGATACTTTTGAACTTATAAACAGCGTTGATACCGTTGTTTTGGCGGTTAAACCTAATGTATTTGCTTCACTTCTTCCGTCGATTTCGAAGAGCATAAACGATAAAGGTGCTTTTGTAATTTCAATCGCCGCAGGAAAATCGGTAGCAGAAATAAACGGCTTACTCGGCTCGAATGTGCCTGTTGCCAGAGTTATGCCGAATATAAACGCAACCGTACTTGAGGCAATGTCGGCGTATTGTTGCAATAATTTAGTAAATGACGAGCAGAAGGCTCTTGTTGAAAAGCTGTGTTCTTCTTTCGGTAAGGTAGTTTCAATCGAAGAGGACAAATTTTCGATTTTCAGTGCCATTGCGGGATGCTCTCCTGCGTATGCCTATATGTTTATTGACTCGCTTGCAAGGGCAGGAGTTAAAAACGGACTTGCAAAGGGACAAGCACTTGAAATTGCGGCGCAGGTTGTTTTGGGAAGCGCTAAAAAAATTCTTGAAAGCAATGAGCATCCGTGGGAGCTTGTCGATAGAGTTTGCTCGCCCGGCGGTACAACGATTGAGGGAGTATGCGCTTTACAGGAAAACGGCTTTGAAGCTACCGTTACAAGTGCGGTTGACGCTTCTTATCTCAAGGATAAATCATTATAAGCTGAAATTTTATAAAATCTGTCAAAGTTTTAATGCTTTTGGCGGATTTTTTTGTTGTAAATTCACTTAAAAATTGTTATAATCATCATATATAAGGGGGTCTTGTAATGTATGGTCTTATCGAGCACAAGGAAGTCATAAACGAATTGCTCGCTCGTTACGGTGTTAAATTCGGAATTTACAAAAATAACCGTTTTAATGAACGGCTTTTCCCGTTTGATACAATTCCGAGAATTATACCTAAAAATGAGTTCGCTTTTCTTGAAAAAGGACTTATTCAAAGGGTTGAGGCTCTCAATTGCTTTTTAAGAGATATTTATTCAAATAAGTTTATTATCAGAGATGGGATTATTCCCGAAGAATTTGTTTACACTTCGGTTGGATTTCTTCCTGCGTGCGAGGGTATAAGTCCACCAAAAAATATTTATAATCATATTTCGGGAATTGACCTTGTTCAAGGCAAGGATATGAAATGGTATGTTTTAGAGGATAATTTGCGTATTCCGTCGGGTGCTTCTTATCCTATGATTGCAAGGGAACTTTGTCGCAGAGCAAGTCCCGACACATTTCAGAATAATTCCGTTTTTGATAATCGTTCATACGGTAATTTGCTCAAAGAGGTATTTGATTACGTCAATACCGACGGAATAAATGTAATTTTGACTCCGGGCAGGTATAATTCTGCGTTTTTTGAACACTCATATTTAGCTGAAAAAACAGGTGCTGTGTTTGCTATGCCTCAGGATTTATTTGTAGAGGGGAATTATCTCTATTACAGCGAATATTCGGGAGAAAAGAAAAAGGTCGGTACGCTTTATCGCAGAATATCTGATGAATATATCGATCCTATGACATTTTACCCCGATTCTTTGTTGGGTGTTCCGCATTTAATTGATGCTTATAGGGCAGGAAATGTGGCTGTTGTTAATGCACCCGGTAACGGTGTTGCCGATGACAAGGGCATTTACTATTTCGTTCCGAAAATGATTGAATACTATCTTCATGAGGACCCGATACTTTCAAATGCACAAACATATCTTCCTTATTATGAAAACGACAGAAAATATGTGCTTGAAAACCTTGAAAATCTCGTTATAAAGGATGTTTCGGAGTCGGGCGGATACGGTGTGGCTTTCGGAAATACGATGTCTGCAAGCGATTTAGAGCGTTTCAGAGAGCTGATAAAAAAAGAGTCTCGGAGATTTATAGCACAAGAGGTAATTGATTTTCAAGACTTAAAGGTATTGTCGGATGACAACAAGCAGGTTGACCGAAAAGCTGATTTAAGAGCTTTTGTTTTGTACGGCGAGGAAATCAAGGTTTGGAGAAGCGGACTTACAAGATTTTCGCAGTCTGCCGATTCGCTCGTCGTTAATTCTTCACAGGGAGGAGGCTTCAAGGACACATGGGTATTATCTCGATAAAATCAACCGATAATCTGTTTTGGCTCGGAAGATATATTGAAAGAGTTTACACAACCCTGAAAATTTTTACCGAGTATTATGACAGAATGATTGATAAGGATGAAAAATACTATGAGGACTTTTGCTCTAAGCTCGGAATAGCAAATAAATATTCATATAAGCAGGAGTTTATCCGTAATTTTCTGTTTGATGAAAATGATCTGAATTCCGTAATGCACAATTTACTTGCGGCGTATGACAATGCGGTAATTATGCGTAATGAGTTGAGCAGCGAAACTATGTCTTATGTTCAAATGGCGGTTGATGCTCTCGAAAAGGACAAGTACAGTAATGCACCTATCTTGAAGCTTCAGCAGGTTTTTGATTATATTTTCGCTTTTTGGGGCAGTGCAGACGATTACGTTGAATCGGAGACCTCAAGAAATATTTTGAAATTCGGAAGAAGCGTGGAAAGGCTTGATTTATACACTCGTTTTTCATATCCTCCCGAGCTTGTAAAAAAGGAATTCAGTATTTTGTTAAACCGTCTTTACAAGGTGGGTATTGATTGTAATGTTGACGCTACCGATCGCTTAATATCGATTATTCTTGAAAAAGACTCGTTTGAAGAGGATAAAAATATCATTCTTAATGAGCTTTCAAGGCTGTTTACAACCACGGTTGTGTATTGAGGTGGAATATGGCAGAGCTTGAATTTACTTATAAAATGGATATAAGCTTTTCTTCGGATGTGCTAAAGCATTGCTATTCGTTGAGATGTATTCCGTTTGACAATGAATTTCAGAAGATAAAAGAAATAACCATTGATATTTCTCCGTCAAATAATCGCACATATACCGAGGACGGCTTCGGAAATAATGTTTTAACCGACAGGATAACCGTTCCGCACCGTCATTTTGGAGTTAACGTTCACGGATTTGCAAAGACGGATATTTCCAAAAGGCAGTCCGAGAAGCTCAACGGGATATATAAATACCCCTCCGAATATACAAAGGTCGGGGACACGATTAAAGCGTTTTTTGGAAGCTTACCACAGGATTTTGTTACAGCTCCCGTTGACACGGCACAGCGAATTATGAAGGAAATCCATAAGGTATTCAAATACAAAAGCGGTGCTACAAGCATAAAAACAACCGCAGACGAGGCATTAAAGCTCGGTTGCGGCGTGTGTCAGGACTATTCGCATATTTTTATTGCCGTTTCAAGAGCACTCGGCATACCTGCACGATATGTTGCAGGAATACAAAAGGGCATAGGGGAGACTCATGCTTGGGCTGAGGTCTATGACAACGGTATTTGGATAGGTATTGATGTAACAAACAACAGGATGATAGACGATACTTATTTGCAGTTAAGCCACGGCAGGGATTTCGCCGATTGCGGAATTAACAGGGGAATGCTTATAGGCGGCGGCTTGCAAAATCAAAGTATATTGGCTGAAATTAAAGTTGTATAATATTGAATTAAGTGCAGGTGTGATTTTATGAATAAGAAAAAAGTAGGTGCTGCAATCGGTGCTTTAGGCGGACTTGCGGCTTTGACTGTGACGTCGGCAGAGATATTTTATAATTTCTCTATAAACACTAAATCGCCGATACATATGAGTAAGCTTAATAACCTTGTACAAAAGGTAACCGATACAACCGGCAGCGAAGAGGATTCAAGTGCAAAATACAGCGGTCTTACGGGTACGCCGGAAATGAAAAAATGGTATGATGAGCAGGGGGAGGATATTTATATTAAGCCTGCTTCGTTGCGCTTACACGGAAAATTATTTAAGAATGACAGCTCAAATTATGCTCTTGTGTGTCACGGATATACAAGTAAGGCAAAGCATATGGCAGGGTTTGTCAATAAATTTCACTCTCTCGGATATAATGTTTTGGCGGTTGACGCACGAGCTCACGGCGACAGCGAGGGAACGAAAATCGGTATGGGCTGGCCTGAACGTATGGATGTTATCGAGTGGATAAAGCTCATTTTATCTTGGAATTCGGATGCTAAAATAATACTCCACGGCGTGTCAATGGGTGCGGCAACGGTACTTATGGCGTCGGGCGAGGCTTTGCCTGAAAATGTTAAGGTCGTAATTGCCGACTGTGGATATACATCTGAGTGGGATGAGTTCAGACGTGAAGCGGACGTTTTGCACATACCGTGGTTTCCCGTACTCAATGTCGCATCTGGGCTTTCAAAGCTTTATGACGGCTATGATTTTAAGCAGGCGAGTGCTATTGAGCAGGTCAAAAAGAGCCGTATTCCGACTTTGTTTATACACGGGACTGAAGATGAGCTTGTGCCGTATGATATGCTTGGCGAATTGTATTCTGCTGCAAGCTGTGAGAAGGAATGCTTAACTGTTGACGGCGCAGGACACGCACTTTCTTCATCTGTTGAGCCGGAGCTCTATTGGAATACCGTTGAACGCTTTATTGATAAATATATCAATAATTAAATAATATTAGTGTTATATTAGTTTTGTAAAAAAATTAACCCCCGAGTAAATCTCGGGGGTTTCGGTTTGTTCGTTGCTTATTTATTTGCTTGTTGAATGGCTTGAGCTTGATTTCTTGCTGTTTGCAAGGAAATTCTTTATGATTTTATTCATCTGCTCAGAGCCCCAATTGATGCATTTGTCGTGCTTTGTGATCTTGTGCTCATCGCTCGCCATAAGATTTGTGTCATTTTCGGTGAACTTGTTTGTTGTGATTGCAGAACGGCAGTTAAGCTTCCAAACGGGCTCGTTGTCATTGCTTACAAAGTACATAACATGATAGCCGTAGGTGGTTTCAACTATTGCGACATCTCCGGGCTTTCTCGCCTCGTCAAAAATCCAATCGTTAAAGCCGTCAATCATATCGCCGGGTGCTACGTTTTCATAAAGACCGCCGTTTTCCTTTGAGCCTGTGTCCTCACTCTTTTCTTTAGCGAGTGCAGCAAAGTTTTCTTCTGTCGGATTTTGAAGGAATGTGTTGTAGATTTCCTCGGCCTTTGCATAGTATGTTGCTTTCTGAGCCTCTGTAATCTCAACTTTTTTGCCGTTGCTGTCTGTTGTGTTAAACTTAACGAGGATGTGTCTTACATCAACAGAGTTAGTATTTTCACGATAGGGGACAGCAACCATATAAATTACAACATATCCGCCGTCGGTCTCGATAACTGCTTTATCGCCGACCTTTCTGTCTGCGGAATAAATCCAATTAACGGTATTTTCGCCGTATGACTTTTTAACGTTTGCGGCGTCGGTGTCAACAAGGTTAACAGATGCTTCCGTTGAGGATGATTTATAGCTTGTTGCAACATTAAGGACAGATGCGGCATTTGTGATTTTTGCAAGATAACCGTCAGCCAAAGCTTTAGCTTCTGCCATTGCCGCTGCTTTAGCTGCTGTTTTCTGCTCTTCGGTTGCGTCGTCTGCAAGGTCCTGTGTTACGGCACTAACCTCAAAGAGATTAACGCTGAACTTTGTATAGGACTGAATATTTGCATCATATTCCGCATTTATTTCTTCGTCTGTAACCGCTGCGGAAATTTCCTTCTGTGCGTCACTTGCATAGTTTGTCGCAAGGTATCTCTCCTCATAAATTTCACGCATAAGCTTTTCGTTTACGCCCTTGCCGTAAATCTTAGTGAGGTAACGGTTGAGAGAATAATCATTATTATCAGCGTATGTTGAAAGCTGCTTAATCTGCTCTTCAAGCTCTGTTTTCTGATCGTCCGTTACTGTAAGACCCTTATCCTTCGCAAGCTGTGAATAGGTAATATAAGACTGAAGGTATGTAAGAGCAGTTTCTCTTATATAGTCAGCCCAAGTGGGATTGTCGTAGCCCTCAAGGGTTGACGGATAGCTCTGATCCTCAGGTGCTTTTGTAATGTCAAAGCCTGTAAGCTGACGTCCCAAACCCGAACCGCGGTTTTCGTATTGAGCAGCCTTGCTGTAAACTTGATTGTAAATGTCATAATAATAGAAATCGTATTTAGCTACCGATACTCTCTTATTACCGATTTTAGCAGCCGTAGCAACCTTCTGCGGAACACCGAAGAAAGATAAAATTCCGTAAATTACCGTGAGGCAAAGAGCAGCGATAATGATAACGCCACAGCATTTACCGAGAATTCTGCCGAATTTTGCAAGCTGAGGGCTTTTGGTTGCGTTCTTTTTAGCAGCCTTTTCCATTCTCTGCTTACGCTCTTCACGATAAAGCTCTGCTTGGCTTTTCTCTGTCTGATTTTTGTCCATTTCAATTTCATCCTTTTTTTATGAAATTTCGGTCAAACCGAATATCCCTTATATTTTATACTATTTTTACTCAAGTTACAAGTGTAAAATAAAAAAATACTTATTATTTATATTTACTCTTGATTTTTTTAATAATTTATATATACTCTAATTGATATTAAAATAAAGTAGGTAGACATATGTCAAGGTTAAAGCATAGAAGAAAAAGATTATCGTCTTTTCAAATGATACTTTTGGGCTTCGCCGGAGTTATTGTTTTAGGAGCTTTAATTTTAATGCTTCCGATTTCATCGGCGCAAGGAGTTGTCACTTCTTTCGACAAGACGCTTTTTACCTCCGTATCCGCTGTTTGCGTTACAGGCTTGGTTGTTCTTGATACCGGAAGCTATTGGTCGATTTTCGGGCAGGCTATAATTATTATGCTTATTCAGATAGGCGGCTTGGGAGTTATTACCTTTGCAGCATCAATTTCAATGCTTTCGGGCAGAAAGATTTCTCTGATGCAGAGAAGCACCATGCAGAACGCAATTTCAGCACCAGAGGTTGGCGGAATTGTGAGGCTTACAAGATTTATACTTTTCGGCACGTTTATAATTGAAACGGCAGGAGCTCTTTTAATGATGCCTGCTTTTTGCAAGGACTTCGGACTTAAAGGAATATGGTATTCGTTCTTTCATTCGATTTCGGCGTTTTGTAACGCAGGCTTTGACGTTTTGGGAACAGAAAGCAATAAATTTGCTTCCTTGACCGATTATGCCGCAAATCCGTTTGTTAATATAACCGTTATGCTTTTGATTACAATAGGCGGAATAGGCTTCCTGACATGGGACGATATTTGCACAAAGTGTTTTCACATAAAGCGTTACCGTATGCAAAGTAAGGTTGTGTTAGTAACATCCGCCTTACTTGTGTTTATCCCCGCAATTTTCTTTTTCTTTGCGGATTTTTCCGACGCTAAAATATCCGAGCGTATATTTTATTCGTTGTTTCAGTCTGTGACAACGAGAACTGCAGGCTTTAATACGGCAAATCTTTTAGAAATGAGTGGCTCGTCAAGAGCGATAATGACAATGCTTATGCTTGTGGGCGGCTCTCCCGGCTCAACCGCAGGCGGTATGAAAACGACGACGATTGCCGTTTTGTTCGCAACCGCAGTCGCAACATTTTTGCAGCGTGATAACATCGGATTTTTCAGAAGAAGAATTGAGGACAGCGTAATTAAAACCGTTGCAACGATTGTGACTATGTATACGAGCCTGTTTTTCGTATCGGGTGTTGCGATCAGCGTGGTCGAAAAGCTTCCGCTTTCCGTTTGCCTTTTTGAAACGGCTTCGGCAATCGGTACTGTCGGCTTAACTCTCGGAATTACGCCGTCTCTCAGTCTTTTTTCAAGAGTGATTTTAATGGGACTGATGTATTTCGGCAGGGTAGGCGGTTTAACGCTTATATATGCCGCATTTTCAAATAAACAACACGTTAAATCTAAGCTGCCGCAGGAAAAAATTACGGTAGGATAAGGAGATATTATATGAAAAACATTTTACTTATTGGTTTAAGTCATTTCGGAAAGCATGTAGCCGAGGAACTTGCAGATTTGGGTCATGAGGTAATGGCGGTTGACATAAACGAGGAAAAGGTCAATGAAATATTGCCTATTGTCACTAACGCTCAAATCGGCGACAGCACAAATGAAGATTTTTTGAAATCTCTCGGCGTCGGAAATTATGATGTTTGTATGGTTACAATAAGCGAAAATTTCCAAAACTCGCTTGAAACCACCTCTCTTTTGAAAGAGCTTGGCGCAAGCTACGTTGTTTCAATGGCAAAGCGTGACGTTCAGGAAAAATTCCTTTTGAGAAACGGTGCGGATGAAGTAGTGTATCCCGAAAAGCAGGTTGCAAAATGGGCAGCTATTCGCTATTCTGCCGACCACTTGCTTGATTATGTAGAGCTTGATGACGAATACGGCATATTTGAGGTTGAAGTACCGCTTGCGTGGATAGGCAAAACAGTCGGACAGATTGATATTCGTAAAAAGTACAACATAAATATTATGGCGTACAGACAGAACGGAAAGCTAGACGCTTCTGTTTCTCCCGACACGCTTTTGACCGACCATATTACTTTACTTGTACTCGGCGAATACAAAGCTCTCCAAAAATGCTTTAAGATTTGACACAAATCATAACCACTAGTAAACTAGTGGTTTGCACAGGCCCTATAAGGGCCGCCTAC
>ENA-OUPQ01000072-OUPQ01000072.1-human-gut-metagenome-genome-assembly--contig:-NODE-72-length-68820-cov-13.5838_pt1 | contig 68820 bp, 52 predicted proteins | sample MGYA00237946_ERZ548807 | MGnify/ENA primary metagenome ERZ548807 (study PRJEB26490, sample SAMN05194714) | human gut metagenome | biome: terrestrial biome; feature: human-associated habitat; material...
GCGGCGATGGTACTGCACTCGAGAGGGTGTGGGAGAGTAGCACGCCGCCGCTTCAAACGTTGGGGGTTCCCGTCGAGCATCCTGCTCCGGGAACCCCATTTTTTATCCCCGAATCTTTTGTTCCTCCTCCCGGTTCTTCCGGCTGACCCCATGCGGGTTCCCGGAAGGGCTTTTTTATTTCCCGTATTTCCTTCTTCCTTCCGGGACTCCCGTGGGGCTTGGCTTCCGGGGACCCCGTCTTTCCATCCTTGATTTCCATCTGATTCCCAGGTCTCCCGCAGGGGCATGGAAATCCTTTCCACTCCTGGTTTTTTCTCTTCGGCGCCGCGGATTCCTGTTAGAAGACCGGAAAAACTATGGTTTTGGGACCTCGTGTGTGTCCCATGCATCAAAGCGCTTAGACTGGTCTTATGGCAAGAGTTACGGTGTATGACGTTGCAGAGAAGGCGGGTGTGTCTACCGCGACGGTCTCCTTCGCCTTCAGGCATCCCGACAAAGTGAAGGATGATACCAAGGCCAAGGTCCTCAGGGTCGCCGAGGAGCTTGGCTACGTTCCCAGCGGCAACGCACGTAGCCTTGCCAAAGGCAGGACGGGCACGTTGGGCATGTACGCGTTCGATATGCTGCTGGAAAGACCTCAGGGAAGCAACCTTGAGGATGATTGGCCTGATGTTTCCCCCAGATCCATCGACGAGCCTCTGGACGGTGACGAACCCAACGTTCTTGTATATCCGTTATACGTTGATGAGGTGCTTCGCGGTTTCGAACTCGAATGCTGGAAGAGTGGCAAGGGAATACTTATGGGAGCCGCCTCGGAAAGGGATGATCACAGATCGGTAACGGATATCGCCGGTCGCGTTGATGGTCTGGCGCTGATGCCAAGTGGATATAACGATACGCTTCCTCTTTCCATGTTGGCGAAGACCATTCCGCTTGTAATGGTGGGTGTGGGCGATGAAAAACTGCCTGCCGCATACCTGCAATGCGATAACGCATCGGGCATGAGGCAGATCGTCGACCATCTTGTCGAAGTCCACCATATCAACGATATGGCATTCGTCGGTGGTGTCAATGGTGGAGCGTGCGCGAGGGGTACCGACGCTGATGACGTCGTCTCGCGCTATGACGCGTTTAAAAAATGCCTCGAGGAACGTGGTCTCGATTCCAGCGACGCGCTGTTGGATGACTCCTTCGCCACGTCCGATGAATACATGGTGGGTTTGTGCGAGGCGATAGGATCCGGCAGACTGCCGCAGGCCTTGGTCTGCGGCACGGACCAGACCGCCTTCGGCGTGATCAGACTCCTCGAGGAGGCCGGTGTCCGGGTTCCCGACGACGTCATCGTCACCGGATTCGACGGAATCCTCGCCGGACGGCTGATGGAACCGCAGCTGACGACCGTCCGCCAGCCCATGGAGGACATGGGGCGCGAGGCGGCTCGCATGCTGCTTTCCAGGAACGGGGAGCCTTGGGAGAAGGCTGAAAGACGAGTACTCCCGGTCCGCCTCATTGTGCGCGGCAGCTGCGGATGCAATCAAAAAATCTAAGCGCATAAATCATATGGGCGTGTCGCCTTGACTTCCTTAAATCTAAGCGCTTAAATTGTAATATCAATCTAAGCGGTTAGATTGATATGAATCAAAGGAGATTTCAATGAGGAAGCCATTTTTCAAAGCGGTCGTGGCCGGCATGGCCAGTGTGGCGATGATTGCCGGTATGTCCGCGTGCGGACGGTCCGCGAACAACGCGGATTCCGATTCCGATGCGGTCAAGACCATCGATTCAAGCAAGGCCACCGGCGACCTGACCATCTGGGCCATGGGCAACGAGGGCGATCTGCTGGGCGATTTCGTCAAGGGATTCGAAAAGGAGAACCCCGACGTCAAGGTCAAGGTCACCGCGATTCCGTGGTCCTCCGCGCACGACAAGCTCCAGACCGCCATCGCCGCGGGCAATGGCCCCGACCTTGCGCAGATGGGCACCACCTGGATGGCCGATTTCTCCAACTCGTTCTCCACCGTGCCTGACAACCTCGACATGTCCGACTTCTCCGACGGGTCTAGGGCTGCCGGCCAGGTCGACGGGAAACAGCTCGGCGTGCCTTGGTACATCGACACCAGAGTGCTGTACTACCGTACCGACATTGCCGGGATGGCTGGTTGGAACAAAGCTCCGAAGACTTGGAATGAGCTTAAGCGGATGGCCAAGGACATGCAGAAGGTCGACGGGGTCAAATATGGCATGAGCCTCAATTCATCTGGCACTGACGCGTTCCTCGGAACTTTGCCGTTCTCCTACTCGGCCGGGGCGTCCTTGACTAACGAGGAACAGACGAAATGGACTTTCGAAGATACTGGCATAAAGAAGGGACTGAACTTTACCACCAGTCTCTACAAGGACGGCGTCGCGAACGTCAACGCCGACGTAAGCTCCGGTGCCGACATAGCGAACTTCGTGTCCGGTGACACTCCGATGATGCTGCAGGGGCCGACCGCCGTCAGCCAGATCAACGAATTGGGCGGCGACGGATTCGAATCCAAGTACGCCACCGTCGTCCTGCCGTCGATGGACGAATCCTCGGGTCCCGCCACGTCCTTCGTCGGAGGCTGCGACCTTGTGACGTTCAAGGATTCCAAGAACAAGCAGTCCGCGTGGAAGTTCATCCAGTGGGCCAGCAAACCCGAGGTGCAGGCCGAATGGTACAAGAAGTCCTCCGATCTGCCCGCTTCCCAGAAGGCATGGGACGATGACGCGCTCTCCGGCAACGACAAGCTTTCGGCATTCGGCGACCAGCTGAAGAACACCATGGCTCCGCCGGCGCTGTCCACCTGGGCCCAGGTATCCTCCGCCGCGGATCGTATCCTCGAGCAGATGAACAAGGGACAGGTCACCGTCGACGAGGGGCTGAAGAACCTGCAGTCCGAAGCCGACTCCATCGGAACCGGGAACTGATCCCATGAGCCTCGGAACAAGAAAGACGAAGACGGAGGGCTCGGACAACGTTCTCCGCCGCCGTCGCACGATTCTCGCATGGGGATTCGCGCTGCCCTTCGTGGTCGTGTTCTGCGTATTCATGCTGATCCCCCTCCTGTCCTCGATGGCGATGTCCTTCACCGACATCACCTCCAAGGACCTCCGCACCCCGTTCAACGTCAACTTCGTCGGACTGGACCAGTACATCGCACTGTTCCACGATCGTCGCTTCCTGCACGCGTTGGGCGTCACCGGAATCTTCGTGCTCGTCGGCCTGCCGATCACCATGGTGATCGCCCTCGCGTTCGCGGTGGCCCTCAACAAGGGATCCAAGCACCTCAACGCGTTCTTCAGGGCGGTGTTCTACGCGCCGGTCGTCGCCAGTGTGGTCGCAGTCTCCGTCGTGTGGAGGTACATCCTCCAGAAGGACGGCCTGCTCAACTCGCTCTTGGCCGTCTTCGGCATTGCCGGACCGGACTGGCTGCACGACACCCGCTACGCACTGCCCGCGCTGATGGTCATGACCATCTGGCGCAACATGGGAACGCTGATGATCATCTTCCTCGCCGGCCTGCAGGCCATCCCCGAGGAGCTGAAGGAGGCCGCGGCCATCGACGGCGCGGGCAAATGGCGCACCTTCCGCAGCATCACGCTTCCGCTGCTCAAGCCCACGCTGCTGCTGGGAGCCGTGCTCCTTTCCGTCGCCTACCTGCAGTTCTTCGAGGAATCCTTCGTGATGACTCAGGGAGGGCCGCTCGACTCGACGCTCTCCGCCGCGTACTACGTGTACCAGAAGTTCGGTTTCGGACAGTACGGAATCGCTTCCGCAGCCAGCTGGGTGCTGTTCATCATCATCGCGCTGGTCAGCGTGCTCCAGTTCCGCATTCTCAAGGAGGATTGAGATGACAGCCACGACAGTCGCGGCCTCGAGGCCGCAAAGCAACAAGCAGTCGCTCTGGCGCCGATTCGTCAAGGGGCGTGGACTCTCCTACTGCGTCCTCGCGGTGATCGGAGTCTTCTGGATCTTCCCGTTCCTGTGGATGGCGCTGGGCTCGTTGAAGACCCAGAGGGAGATCCTCGCCAAACCGCCGAAGCTCCTGCCCGAGCACGCCTCGCTCGCAAACTTCGCGAAATGGTTCGGGGAACTGAACTTCGGCACCTACTTCACCAACAGCATGGTCGTCGCCGTGATCACCGTCCTCGGGAACATGGTGCTCTGCTCCATGGTCGGATACGCCCTGGCGAAGATGGACTTCGCCGGCAAGAACATCTTGTTCGGCGCCGTCATGGTGACGCTCATGGTTCCGAGCGTGGCCACGTTCGTCCCCCTGTTCGTGATCATCTCGAACATGGGACTCGCGAACTCCTACGCGGCGCTCATCCTGCCGTTCCTGTGCCAGCCCATCGGAGTCTTCCTGATGAGACAGTTCATCTCCGGAATCCCCGACGCGCTGATGGAGGCCGCGAGGGTCGACGGCGCCGGTGAGCTGCGCATATTCTTCCAGATCGTCCTGCCCCAGTGCGGGCCGCCGCTGGCGACGCTGTCCATCCTCACGTTCCTGTCCTCCTGGAACAACTTCCTGTGGCCGTTGGTCGCGGCCCAGACCGAGGAGAAGTACACGCTGCCCGTGGCACTGTCCCTCTACTCCACCGGCCAGAACGCCACGAACTACAGCGTCCTGCTCGCCGGAGCGGTACTGGTGGTCACCCCGATCCTCCTCCTGTTCGTATTCCTGCAGCGCTACTTCATCCAGGGCGTCGCCGGAACGGGCATCAAATAGAAAGACATGTCATGAAAGAACAATACGAGTTCCCGCCGGAATTCATCTGGGGCGCGTCCACGGCCGCGCACCAGATCGAAGGGAACAACGTCGCGAGCGACTGGTGGGCCAGGGAGCATGCCGAACGCACGGATCTCAGCGAACCGTCGGGAGACGCGGCCGACAGCTACCACCGCTACGGCGAGGACATCAGAATGCTCGCCGACGCCGGATTGGGCATGTACCGCTTCTCCATCGAATGGGCCCGCATCGAGCCCGCGGAGGGCTGCTTCTCCAAAGCGCAGCTGCTGCACTACCGCCAAATGATCGACGCGTGCCACGAGAACGGCGTCGAGCCCATGGTCACGCTGAACCACATGACACTGCCGCTGTGGCTCGCCACCAAGGGCGGATGGCTCAACGCCGATGCCGTCGACTACTTCGCCCGGTACGTGCGGTACGTGATGCCGATCCTCCACGACGTCACCTGGGTCTGCACCATTAACGAGCCGAACATGGTCGCGCTGACCCGTGGCGGAACCGAAGGCAGCGACTTCGTGGCCGCCTCGCTGCCTGCGCCCGATCCGGACATCTCCGCCACGCTCGTCAAAGCGCACAGGAAAGCCAGGGAAATACTGTCCGAGAACCCGCGTATCAAGTCCGGGTGGACCATCGCCTGCCAGGCGTTCCACGCCATGCCCGGATGCGAACGGGAGATGGAGGAATACCAGTACCCGCGCGAGGACTACTTCACCGAGGCCGCGGCCGGGGATGACTTCATTGGGGTGCAGGCCTATCTGAGGACCTTCATCGGCAAGGATGGCCCCGTACCGATCCCCGAGGACGCGGAACGCACCCTCAACGGCTGGGAGTACTTCCCGCCGGCGCTGGGCATCGCCATCCGCCATACTTGGAACGTCGCCAAACGCACGCCGATAATCGTCACCGAAAATGGCATCGCCACTGCCGATGACCGCCGGAGGATCGACTACACCTTCGGCGCCATAGCCGGCATGCACGACGCGATGGACGACGGCATCGACGTGAGGGGATACCTCCACTGGTCCCTGCTCGACAACTACGAATGGGGCTCGTTCACCCCGACGTTCGGCCTGGCCTCCTGGGACAGGGACACCTTCGAACGCCATCCGAAGCCATCCCTGGACTGGCTGGGATCAATCGCGAGAACGGGGGTCATGGCCAGATAGAAGCCGTTTCCTCTCCATCCATTACATGAAAGGGCGCACGTTTTGAAACGTGCGCCCTTTCGTTTGATTTGGCGGATTCAATAGAAAACGGGTATAGCCCTCGATCTGGAAGAACATGTCCGTCCGGCGGCCGATGCTCGCGGCTGGCATACGCCGAAAACGCAGCACTGCTGTTCCCGTAAGGTCGCATCTCCCTTAACGTGTCAAGCGTCTCCTGATACGTTGCTGTATCGACGCCGGTTTCGTCATTCCTTGCCTTTCCCGAGTGGCCCTGTCGGCCAAGTGCGTTTCAACTCGAGAAAATAGCCGGGTTATGGCGGGCCGGCGGGGAGGGGCGTGCTGGACGCCTGCGCGAACTCGGTCTGACCCGATTCGCTGGATGTCTAGCCACAATGGAATGACTTGATGCGTATTCCAAGCCGGACGGAGGATGGAATGCATCTCCACGCGGATGGCGGCCGAATTCTTAAGTGTTTGCACCAGCGTTACATAAAACGCTTAGCGAACCGAAATGATGTCCGGCGGAACGTGTCCTTGCGCGTCTTGGAAACGGATATCCGTATTCGTTCGAAGGTTTCTCGACCAGGGGATGGGCTTTGCTTTTTCAGATTGACAGTCCGTAATCATTTCGGATATGTCGGAATTTAGACAGGAATCCCTTGGATGCGCCGCGGGCGATAAATACGGGCCGTGGTGCGGGAAGGACCTCGAACATGACGATTCGAAGAACACGGTCGCCTATTTCGGCGAGCGTGCCGCTTCCCACCCTCGGCGAGGTCACGGCCGGCACCGCGAGCCTCAGCCGGTAGGAGCTACCCACAGGATCATTCGTGTTGGTCGGAGTTCTCTCGTTCGGCGACGGAATTGTATCCGTGGGGTACTTCGTCGTTGTTTCTACGGACGGATCCGAGGGTGTCCATCCACCAGTGTTCGCGGTCGATGATCTCTTTGGGTGACTTGTTCATGTCGAAGATCTCCAGGATCGAGTACTGGAAGTTCTTCTCGATGTATCCGGCGCCGAGGTTTCTGAGCTGCTTGTTTCCCCCGGAGTGGTCTCCGGACGCGTATTCCTTCCAACGCGACAGCAGACCGTGCGAGGCTCCTTTCCGTGAGTAGGCGGACCCCACGTAATGCCATCCCGTTCGTCTATCGGTCTGCAGATAGACCGCCTGGACGCTGCCGAGGGCCGCCCGCCATTCCTCGTTGTTCACGGCCGCCACGAGCTGCCGGTGCGTCAACCGAACGTTCTCGTATCCAGAGAACGGTAACGCGGATACGGGGGATTGAGCGATTTTCTCAAGGGTCATCGTCTTGAGAAAATCCCGGCGTCGTTCTTCATTGTTGGACAGGTTAAAGACGACTCCCGTGTAACCCGGATCTCTTTTGTAGTACACTACCGCCCTGGCCTTTAGCGAGGCGTATTCCGGGATCTCATTGTAACGGTATAGAATCTTGCCGTCGTTCTCCGTGTACTCGTCGAGGACGTCGTAGGCTCCGACGAACAGCCATTGTGTGGGGTGGGGATTCTCTGGCTTGAGCTGAATGAACTGGAGGACTTTACGTGTGTGAATCTGCGCTGTTGCCTTATCCTTATCTGGCCATTTCTTCGTGAAAATCCACTTCATCAGGTCATCATAGGAGAAATAGTAGGCGTCGGGAAGATCACTCCATTTGCCCCATTCCGGGTTGCTGCCATTCAGACGAATGCTATAGCCGGCTAGGTCCTCTTCGTCGAGTCCCAATAGTTCGAGGAACCGGATCGGTTCCGTATCCTGGATTCCGTCTTCGATGCGCGTCATTGCCATCGCCTTTCCATTCCCGATTGCCGCCGGACGGTATGATTTTCCGGTTTGTAAGACAGTCTAGCGTCTTGATGATGAGGATTATGGAACCGGCTGGCTCCTTGCCAGGTGGACGTGGAGTCCGACGAAGGGTTGCGGGTCCGGCTGTCTTCGTGGAACGACGACGGTTTGACGTGGCCGGGTGATGGGAATGAGACCGGTCGCGCGGTGTCTGGGCGTTATCTGTTGTCATGTCGCCATGTCGCGAAATCGGTTCGTTGTTGGATGAGTGTGGTCCTGTGAATTCTTAAATGTTGTACCGAATGCAACATGCAACACTTGGTGAATCCGACTAGGACCATCGGAATGCGTCTTGGACCATTTCGAAAACGGACGTTTTCGGAGCGTAAACCGGACTGGGGAGTTGTCTCCGACACTCCGGCGGAAAGTGTCTCAAAACCCGTCCCGTAATCAACGTTCCGAAACTCCATGCCTTTGACGGGTAATGGTACGGTCGGTCAAATTGCGGTGATGATGGGCGTTGGGCAATCCACTGTATATCGGTATCTGAATGAAGCGGATGGCAAGCGCTGAACAGTCGTTTCCTAAAAATATGTTCATATGTCGCCGGCGTTTGGCGAAGGATCGGCCGTGCGGACCATTGTGACCATGGATGGGGACGGCAGGCTCGCCATAGACCTGCGTCACCAAGGTGAGGGCATTGGCGCGATGCTGTTGAAGGGCGCCGCGGAATAAGCCTGACCTCCATTCCGCAAGCCGGCCGGGTCGCCGCGCGACGTTTTACCGTTAATCTGTAGAATCGTCGGAATCGGCGTTTGATGCAGTCGCGCGGTCGGAACAGTGCCGCTCGGTATCCGGAAAAGTGCGGAAATCGGGAAACCAGGGATGACGGCCATGTTTTGACGGGGTGCGCAATGCCATGCTTGGATGAAGGGGGTGATTTCATGGCGGAATGGCGCCGTTTTTAAGGGGTGCATAGGGTGCGCAGGTGGCCATGGAAGGGTGGCTCTCCCTCATGAAATGTTACGGAAGGGCAAAAACTCGCTCATAAAAGTGTGAGATGAGGATGCCGGATGTTTCAGAGAAAACGATGACAAGGTCAGCCATGGCCACATCGCCGTATCGCAATTCGTCACAGCAGCTCGTCTCTCTTAAGCGCTCCGAACGGGTCTTCCTCCGTCTGATATTCCATTGCATGGTCTTTGAACACGTTTGATATACAGAACATATTTGTTGCGGGCTGCAAGTGCGGAACCGGGCTTATAGAGACAAAGTGCGAGCGTATTGGACGGTTCGTTGTCGGACGGCTTGTATTAGAGAGGTAGTTCCCGATAGACCAAATCGTCACGGACCGCAAACCCCTGATGCTCCCAGAAATCGTTGCCGGCATCGTTGTCTGCGGGCACACCGACGGCGACTTTCGGCAGGCCGATCGCACGAAGCGTTTCAACCACACGGCCCACCAACATCGAGCCAATGCCCCTACCGCGCGCGTCGGGGTCAACCGCCGTGTGGTAGATGCGCGACCGTCTTCCGTCGTGGCCGGCAAGAATCGCGCCAATGATTCTTCCTCCATCGTCCTCGGCTACGAAACAGGTGTCGGGATTGCGTTTGAGAAACGTCTTTATTGCATCCTTGCAATCGTCTATATCCCTCATAGTGAAACCTGTGCATCGCGTCCACAGTCCGTATACCAGCGGATAATCCTCGATTTTCATATGGCGTATGGTCAGTGCTGTCGGTTCGGTCATATTTCTTGCCTTTCTTTTTGAACGCCAACTTCGATTCTCGCATCGTTCCGGTATTTTCTGTGCGGGTATGCCATATTTGCGTTGCACGGCCGTTCGTGGCGTGCGTGTCGGGGAAGCCGTGGAAGTGCCTTGAAGGACAATCCGTCGTTTTTCGGGGATACACCGGATGTGAACACATGGCAACGGCACGGTGAACTATGCTTAACTGGAATTATGCATATGAAGAACAGAAGGATCGCGAGAGCGGCGGCTGTGGTAATCGCAACCGCCATATTGTGCGGCATTGTGCCTATGATTGGCGTCGCACTGCGCAATTCGGCAATCGCAACAACGCGTGAAACCAATATTTTGCAGACTTTAGCGACGCTGCCAGAAGGGTTGCGCGACTGCTCCACGGTACTTGCGTACCTATTTTCAACGGTAGGCTGCATCGCAATCGTCGCCGCGCTTGCCGCTGTCGATTTGCGTATTACCGGCAGCAGGCGCGTCGTCATCCGCGATGTCGTCGTGTCGGCGGCGCCAATACTGTACGTAACCGGCGTCAAATGGCTGGTCGAACGTCCTCGTCCGGTCACGTCCGCCGGCAGTGGTCTGTTGCCTGGCGATCCAAGTTTTCCGAGTGGCCACACGGCGGCCGCGGTGATCGTATCGGTCATGATGATTCTTACCGTACGTAATTTCGCGCGCAAATGCTTCCCCGACGGAGAAGATGACGGGCGTGCAAACCGAAGACGGGTATTCCTCCGCAGGGCGATCATTGGCGCTGTCGCGCTTGTCGTGGCGGTTGCCTGTTCGCGACTACTGCTCGGCTTGCACTATCCGACCGACGTGATTATTTCCGCCACCATCTGCCCACTCATTTCCTACGCCGTGTGGTGTGTATGGAACGCATGCGAAAGCGCGGGGGAGCGGTAAAATCGTACGCTGGGTCGACGTCGTCGATCAGATGCCAATTCCAAACAGAGTGCTATCTGCCATGTGAGTTCCTTTGATTCTGAAATCAGTTTGGGGATATCCGATTTTGCGTGCAAAACGACAGGTTGTGTAATACGGCAGTGGTGGTGTGACAAAAGCTGGTTCAATCAAACTAGCGGCGAAAACCTGCGTGCGGAATGTCGAGTCATACTAATTTCGTACATAAAACAAAACGCGGGTGCGTCCGGGCGGAAACCATCCGGACGCGCACGCGTTTTATTTTGAATTATTGCGATGAGGTCAGTTGCGGGTCAGCACTTCGGCCAGGGCCTGGATGACCGGCTGCGGCATGTGGGACTGGTGTTTGGTCTGCGCGCCAACGCCGTGCAGATCCTCCAGCGTGCTCAGTGCCGGCAGCGCATCCTTGCCCAGCTCGCGGATCGCGCGGTATGCGTGCTCCTTGGTCATGTACAGCATCTGCGCATCCTTCAGCACGGCGAACGCGTCGGCTTCAACCGGATCGTCCGCAACGGCAAGACCGTCGGCGAAATCGATGGCGATTGCGGCGCTCGTCGGCACGTCACGCAGCGTGACGGTCAGGCTCAGCGTTTCCGCATCGTACGCGACTTCCGGAGCGGCGGCAGAGCCGTCGACGGTCGCGCGGACGGCGTGCATCGCTTCCGGAGCGATGCCACGGAACGTGACCGTCCAATCGCGGGAAGCCGGAATGACGTCCGTCGCACCTTCCGCAGGGGCGATCGAGAACTGTGCGGAATCGCCCTCAAAACGCAGCGCCATTTCGGTGGATGCCCAACGATCCTTGCTCTGTGCGGCACCGTCATCCTCCCACAGCGTGAAGCTGTTTTCGGCACCCGGGAACACCACTACCTGCAGTGCGCGCGGGTTGGCCACGGAGTTGAGCGCCTCACCTTCGGCGGGCATCTGCAGCGGCACGATCGCGCCGGGCTTGGCGAACACCGGCATGCGGTCGAGATCGCGCCAAGCCTCCAGACGGCGGCCTTCGGCCGGACGAGACGTGTAATGGCGACCGTCGAAGAAATCGAACCATTCGCCCTGCGGCAGCCACACGTCGGCCTTCGCACGCTGCACGGAACGCTCGGCTGGATCGACGATCGGCGCGACCAGCAGCTCGGTGCCGAAACGGAATTCGTCGGTGAGCTTGTATGCGGCTTCGATTTCCGGATAGTCCCAGTACAGCGGCTGCACGAGCGGCTCGTTGTCGAATGCGGCGCGACGGTTCATCGTGTACAGGTACGGGATCATCGCATGGCGCAGGCGCAGCGCGGACGTCATCGCACGTTCCGCATCGCCGTGGAAGTTCCACGGCTCCTTGCCGTTGAACGGCGAATCGGTGGAATGCAGACGGTTGATCGGGCTGAACGCGCCCAGCTGGTACCAGCGGACCTCCAGCTCCTCGTCACGGTAGCCGAACATGTGGCCGCCGATGTCGTGGCTCCACCAGCCGTAGCCGATGTTGGAAGCGCAGGCGGTGAATTCCGGCTGGAACTTCAGCGACTCCCACGTCACGACGGTGTCGCCGGAGAAGCCGATCGGGTAGCGGTGCGAGCCCGGGCCGGCGTAACGCGAGAAGGTGAGCGGGCGCGGGTTGCGTTCGCTGTAGTCGCTGCCGTCGTTGCGGGCGGAATCGAGGTAATGCAGGTGGTTCAGGCCCCACAGCGGGTCGAGGCCCGGCTGCCGCGTCAGGCCGCCCTGCTGCCAGTCAATCCACCAGAAGTCGACGCCATCTTCCTCCATCGGGTGGTGGAGCTGGTCGAAGTAGACCTCCATGAACTTCGGATCGGTCAGGTCGAACTGCACGGCCTCGCCGCTTTCCGGATCGATGTTCATGGCCTTGGCGACCTGCGGATACAGCTCTTCGAACGCGCGCACGCCGTCCCTCGGGTGGACGTTGAGCGTGGCCTTCATGCCATGCTCGTGCAGCCAGTTGAGGAAGCGCTTCGGATCCGGGAAGAAGTCCTTGTTCCACGTGTAGCCGGTCCAGCCGGAGCCGTACTTCGGGTCGACGTCGTCAACCAGGTGCCAGTCCATATCGATGACGGCCGTGGTGAACGGGATGCCTTCCTTTTCGAAACGTTCGACGAGCTGACGGTATTCGGTTTCGGTATAGCGGTGGTAGCGGCTCCACCAGTTGCCCAGCACGAAGCGCGGCAGCAGCGGGGTCGGGCCGGTCAGGCGGTACAGGGCGTGCACGGCCTCACGGTAGCGGTGGCCGTAGCCGAACAGGTACAGGTCGGTGGTCGGCTCTTCCTTCGGGGTCACCCACGTGCCGAAATCGTTGTGGTTGCCGTTCACTTCGGCGGTTTCGCGGATGACGTTCGACTTGGAATCGTCGATGATCGCCCAACCGTCGGTGCTGTTGACGCCCGGATCGACGGGGATGCGGCCGTTCGCCTCGTCGAGCGTACGGTAGGTGCCGCCGAGGTTCCTGCGCTGCACGTCGCCGTAATGCCAAGTGTTTTCGATGGCGTTGACGTGCTTGACGGTTGCGTACAGGCCTTCCGGAGAGAACTTGCGCTGGTTGTAGGAGATATGCAGCGACGGGGTGTCGATTTCCAGCCAGCCATTACGTTCGGTGACGGTGAATTCAGGCTTTTCGCCGAAATCACGGACCATCGCCATCTGCGTGGCGTCATCCACGAAACGGCCGCTGTCGGACCATTCGAAACGGACGAGCGCGTCCGTGATGAGGCCGATGCGCCAATGATCGCCCTGGATCACCGAATCCGGATTCATTGCCGGATGGGCGTTGAGCGTGGCCAGCGAGAACAGTGTGCTGTCTACCATGTGGGGCTCCTTTGAGTGTGGGAAAAATCGGGAGAACTGGATTGGGACCGTGTCATCATATGCGACGGTACGGTCCTGTTTGAATTACTTGATGCGCTTGATGGTCAAGACCGACGCGCCAGCGCACAGTGCGATGACGATGGCGTTAAGCACGGTCCAGGCGAGGAAGCCGAAGAGGTACCTCCACTTGACTGCCGGTTTATCGGCCTCCTGCTGGACGTCCGTATTGGCGTCCAGGGCGATGCTCGTGTCGCTGCTTTGCTGGTCGCGCATCTCATTATCCTTTCTGTGCGCTGCGAAACATCGCTCTCCGCGTTGAGTGATCAAAGCATGTTCCGCATTGAAGAAAAGTTAGCAAAACTTACTTTCGTTAAGTATGATAGCGCTTGCGCAAAAAGGTATCAATATCGGCGAGTCGCTTGAAATTGCAACGATATACGCATATCGAAACGCTTGTCATCGATTGCAAAATGGAACGATGCGATTTTATGCGCGTTCTGCGCCACCGCATACCCTCTTCACCGCGCCCATATGCCGATTGTGCGAGCAAAACGACAGGTTGTGTAATACGGCGGTGATGGCATCGCAAAAGCTGGTTCAATCAAACTAGCGGCGAAATCCCGCGTGCGGCACGGTGCGATGCAGCGCGGTACGGCAGCGGGAAATCGCAAGAAAACAGCGCAGTCGGGCGGAGCGGACAGGGCAGGCTCGGCAAAGCAGGTTTTGGCAACACCTAGTGCGAGGGAGAACCCATGGAACTTGAAGATCTTTCGATCGTTGAAAAGGCGGCGATGCTGTCCGGCGGATCCGAATGGGATTCGCGCGGCAACGATCGCGCCGACATTCCCGGCTTCGTCATGAGCGACGGCCCACACGGCGTGCGCAGGCAGCTTGGCGAAGGCGACCACCTCGGCATCGGCTCATCCAAGCCGGCCACCTGCTTCCCGACCGCCTGCACCGTGGCCAACACCTGGGATCCGGCGCTCGCCGAAGAGATGGGCGAGGCGCTCGGCAAGGAAGCTCACGATCTCGACGTGAACGTGTTGCTTGGACCGGGCATGAACATCAAACGCAACCCGCTGTGCGGACGCAACTTCGAGTACTATTCGGAAGATCCGATCGTCGCCGGCCGTATGGCCGCCGGCCTCATTCGCGGCATCCAGAGCAACGGCGTCTCCGCATGCCCGAAGCATTTCGCGGTCAACAGCCAGGAGCTGCGCCGCCAGGCCAGCAACTCCGTGGTGGACGAACGTACCATGCGCGAATTGTATCTGACCGGTTTTGAAATCGCCGTGCGCGAGGCCAAGCCGATGAGCATCATGACCTCCTACAACGAGGTCAACGGCGTCTACGCCCACGAAAACAAGCATCTGTTGCAGGAGATCCTGCGCGACGAATGGGGCTTCGACGGCATGGTCGTCTCCGATTGGGGCGGCTCCAACTCCGCGGTCGCCGCCGTCAAAGCCGGCGGCTCGCTGGAAATGCCGTCGCCAGGTTTCACCTCCGTGCGCGAGCTGGAAGGCGCGGTCAAAGCGGGCACGCTCGCCGAGGCGGACATCAACAAGCGTGCCGCGGAAGTCGCCAAAATCGCGGCGGCGACCAAGCTCGTCGGCGTCGGCCGCGACGATCTGCTGTCGGACGACATCGCGAAGGCGCACCATGATATCGCCAGAACGGTCGCGGAACATTCCAGCGTGCTGCTGAAGAACGACGCCGCCACGCTGCCGCTCAAGCCGGGCACTCGCGTGGCCGTCATCGGAGATATGGCCGCGACCGCACGCTATCAGGGTTCCGGCTCATCCAAGGTGAACGCCACCAAGGAGGAGAACATCCTCGACGAGGTCAAGAACGCCGAAGGACTGGTATTGGCCGGCTACGAGCAGGGTTACGACCGCCAAGGCAAGCCGGATGAGGTGCTGCTGAACGACGCCGTCGCGCTCGCCAAGAAGGACGCCGTGGATGTGGTGCTGGCCGTCGTTGGCCTCGACGAACGCAGTGAATCCGAAGGCCTTGACCGGTCCACCATGGCGATTCCGCAGGCGCAGAACGATCTCGTAACGGCGTTGGCGAAGACCGGCAAGCCGGTGGTGATCGTGCTCGTCGCCGGTTCCCCGGTGGAATTGCCGTGGTTCAACGATGTTGCGGCCATGCTGTACGTAGGATTGTCCGGCCAGGCCGGCGCGTCCGCCACCGTGCGCGCGCTGACCGGCGAAGTCAACCCATCCGGACATTTGGCCGAAACCTGGCCGATGCAATACGAGGATTGCCCAAGCTCCGGCTGGTATCCGGCCATCGGGCGTGACGCGATCTACCGCGAGGGCCCGTTCGTCGGCTACCGCTATTACGAGACCGTGGGCGTGCCCGTACGCTTCCCGTTCGGCTACGGTCTGAGCTACTCCACGTTCACGTACAGCGCGATCACCGCCACCGCGACCGGTGTGGATTTCGTCGTCACCAATGATTCCGATGTCGCCGGCTCCACCGTGGCCCAGTTGTATGTGCGCGCGCCGCAGGGTGGCGTGCTCCATCCCGACCGTGAGCTGAAGGGCTTCGTCAAGGTAGAGTTGGCAGCGCATGAAAGCAAGAGTGTGCATATCGATTTCGACCGCTACACGTTCCGTCATTTCGATGTTGCCGCCAATGCATGGAAGACGGAAAGCGGCGAATGGACGCTGCTGGTCGGCGACAATGCGGAGCATCTGCCGCTTGCGATTCCTCACACCGTGGCCGGCGATTGCACGCCCGCTGAATGCGCCGCAGACCCCGCGCTCGGCCACTATCTGACCGGACAGGTCAAGGACGTGACCGATGCCGAAATGGCCGTGCTGTTCGGCCATGAGGTGCTTGCTCCCGGCAAACCGACGACGTTCGGTGTCAACGATCCGATCATGTCGTGGGTGGATTCCAAGGGATTCGCGGCGCGCACTGTTGCCAGGACGCTGACCAAGCGCGAAGCGAAGATTCGCCAGAAGACCGGTTCGCCGGATCTGAACACCCTGTTCATCCTGAACATGCCGCCTCGCGCCATGAGCAAGATGACCCAAGGCATGGTCGATTCGGCGATGGTCGACGCCATCGTGAACATCGCCAACGGGCATACCTTCCGCGGATTGGGCGGCGTGATCGCCGGCTTCTTCCGCAACCAATCCGCCAACAAGCGCACCGCAAAGGAGCTGAACCATGACTGAGAACAATGCTGCGAAGCCGGCCGAAACCGCTGCCGGCGATAAGAAGGCCGGACCGATTCGCCAGTGGATCAAGGATCATCCCAATATCTGGGAATTCATCCTGTTCAATGTGCTGTCGAACATCTCCACCATCACCCGCTTCGTGGTGACGTGGATCGGCACCGCCATCTTCATCACGGGTCTGGGACTCACGCAGCCGTTCCACTTCCTGATCTTCAACTATGACACCAAGGGCAACGGCCTGGGCGGATTCCTCACCTTCCTGCTGGCCGAGGTGCTTGCGCAGGTGGTGAACTTCTTCGTGCAGATGAAGTGGGTATTCAAGTCCGACTCCAGCTTCAAGGACGCCGCTTGGAAGTATGTGATCCTCGCCGTGATCATCGTGGTAGTGAACCTTGTGCTGCCGGGCTACGTGACCGGTCTGTGCCAGGGATGGGGCATGAACGCCGGCATCGCAGGCACGATCGCATCCGTGGTCAACACCTTGCTTGCCGTGATCGTCAGCTATCCGCTGCTCAAGTTCTGGGTCATGCCGAAGAGCGGGTCCAAGGAGACGGCCAAGAGCGAGGAGGCCGCCAAGTAGCCCTATTCTGAATTCCTTTCTTCCTGCCCGCCCGGATTTTCCGGGCGGGTTTTCCATGCCTGCTTCGCGCCTGATGTCGTTGGAAGGCGTAGCGTACCTTGCAAATAAGAAGGGTGGTGACTCAGTCGATGAGCCACCACCCTTTGTCATGCCGTGCTATCTAGCGATCAGGCCGGGAAAACGACCTGGCAATTCACGCAGGTGATTACCATGGCCAAAATCGCGTTGATGATGCCACCGAGGTACGGATTGCGGGTCTTGGAATAGATGCCGCGAGCCGTCAGCGGAGTGATAAACAGCAGGAATACGGTGAGGAACATGCTGTCCGGAATGCGGGTGTAGGCCGCACCGAACAGGTCATTGACACCGGTGAGCATGAACTTGGCCCAGCCTGCGCCGGACACCAGTGCCGGCACGGCGGCGGTGACGAGAGCGAGTACCAGGATGTTCACGATCTTGTTCTTGCCATAGGAAGTGTTGTAGTTCATGCAGTTGATGAAGATGGAGGAAATCACGTAGCCAATCAGGAAGATCGGGAGTACCTTAAGCATGTCCACGATCTTGAAGGAGCCGAATGGCATGATGCCCCAGTACAGGAACGAGAAGTTCGTCTTGAAGAAGTACTGCGCTCCCCAGACCAACAGCAGAGTGCCGCCGGTGACGGTGAGAGCCAGCATGATGGTCTTGAACACGCTGAAAGCAGATGTCTTCAAATCGATTTCATCGATGTTCATACCATTCTTCTTAGCGAAGCAGCGGTACCAGATGTAGGTGACAATGGCGGTGAACACAGAGGAAATCGCCAGCATGGAGCCTGCGAACAGTGCCTGCCCCTGCCTGAAGAATGTGCCGATATGGGTGTCGACGCCGTTGTAGTACAGGAACAACGTGCTGACGGTGGCGAACAGGGTGTTGACGATAAGGCAGCCCCATGCCCAAGCCTTGGTTCCCGGATGCGATTCCGCGATACGCATGACGGCATTGCCACGAGAAGTTCCCCTGAAGAGCGGCATCTGGGAGAGCCACAGAGCGAAGAACACGGCGAACATGAACATGCCGATGAAACCGATGGTGCTGCCGATCATACGCCACTGGTAGATCTGGTCGCCCGACTGCAACGAGGTGTTCATATTGAAGGCTTTGACCATGAACTCCATGGCAGCTGCGGTAGAAGACGACTGGAAGAGCTGCGAAGTGTGGAAGCCGTTTTCCAGATAGATGACACGGAATGCTTCCTTGCCATCGACCTTCTTCGTATAGTACTTGCCGCTGACGCCGTCCGCAGTCGAAGAGTCAGGCGTGATGCCGAAGTTCAGGAACGATTTGGCGTTATTGTGCTTGAGATAGTCCGGATTCGGCAGCATCTTGCCGGTCGTCTTGTCGGTCTCCTTGAAGGAGTACTGGTCGAATTTGCCGGCGATGATGCCTACATTGCGATTGCCGTAATAATTAAAGTACTCGCCGTTATTCTTGGAGGCGGCCTGGGCTGAAGTGGTCTTGCCTGGCACATAGCCGAACGACTGAGTTTCGTTGTCTTTGTAGACGGCGTCGCGGCTGACGTACAGCACGGCCTTGATCAGCTGCTTCTTGGCCTTGTTGTCAAGAAGGATCGTCTCGTGAATGGTGTTGCCTCCGCGGGACTGGCCGGATACGGCGATCTGGTCCTTGTCCACGAATGGAAGTGTGGTCGCGTACTTTACCGTGTCATACAGGCCACGGCCGTTGACCAGCCATTCGGTGTTGTTCAGAATCTCGGAGTCGCCGTGTCCGTAAAGATCGAAGGAGAACACGACGAAGCCTCGACGTGCCCATTCGATCTGGTATAGATCCCACTTTTCCTTGAGACCGTTGCCGCCATGTGCGAACACGATGGTGGGTGCCGGCTTGTCGTTGGTGGCGGTCTTGGGCTTGAGCATGTTGATGCCGAGCCTATGTCCGGATGATGTTTCGATGGTCAGATTCTCTTTGGTGACGTTGCCGAAATCCGTCTGTGCCAGATTCGCGATGCAGCTGCCCAGAATGCACAACAACACCGTAACGATGGTGAGTGCGCCATACGCATGCTGCTTCAAGTATTGCCATACTTTCGACATGGTATTTTTCTCCCTCTGTTCCTTCCGCGTCACCCGAAGATCATCCTTCGGTAACGCGGGGCCCGGTTCTTCCTGGAGCCGGTTATAGACTAATTTGAGGATGAAATGACATTGGGATGTGAATGAGAATATGTGCAGTTCGCCACACTGCTGGTTTACCGGAGTATCGGTTGATGATGGGCTTAAAACGTATGCTTATCGCGCGTGTTCGTATGGACACTGGAGATAACATGCACATATGTTCAAAGATTCCGCGCTTTCGTCGATGCAGACCAGACAGCATATCGAAAAGCTGATTCGTGTATCACAGATGTATTATGACGAGGGACTCAATCAATCGCAGATTGCCGGAGAGGTCGGCTATTCGCGGTCATCGGTGTCACGCATGCTCACCGAAGCACGGGAAACCGGAATCGTACAGATTACCATCGGGCACCCATTGCAACGATTGCAATCCCTTGAGGAGAATCTTCGGAACAAATACGGGTTGAAAACGGTACGCGTCGCATATTCATACGATGACAGCATCGCATCGACGCTAGTGCCTCAATGTGCGGCGCAGCTGCTGGTGGAAAACCTCAAACCGGATTCGTTGATCGTTACATCGACCGGGACGCCGATGGCGGCGACAATCAGAGCTTTGCCTCCCCTTGACTACCCTCGTGCGCATGTGACTCAGATGCTGGGTTCGTTGTCTTCCGCCAACTCGTTGACTGATTCTCCGGAAATCTGCCGAATGATGGCAGAACGTCTGGGATGCGCTTACTCGTTGCTTCCTGCACCGTTGATTATGGGATCCGCGGAAGTTGCGCAGGCTGTGCGTTCGGAGAAACTGATTGCCATGACTTTGGCTTTGGGTAACCGAGCCGATATCGCCATTGTCGGTGTAGGAGCGATTCGGCAGGGGCATTCCGGGAGGATTTTCCATTCGTTCGAAGACGCTGCAGTAGCACGGGAGTTGCAGGAAAAGGGAGTGGTCGGGCATATTTGCGGACATCATATCGATATGCATGGCAATCATGTGCGAACCAGTCTGTGTGAGCGCACCATCAGCATCGATTTCGAACGGTTTCGTGACATTCCATTGGTCATTGGAGTCGCTTGGGAGACGTGGCGTGCGCGGGCACTGCACGCATGCTTGGTCGGTGGACTGATGTCGGCACTCGCTACCAATCAGGGAATGGCTGAGTTGTTATTGGATATGGACTAATCACCGTTAGGATGCTGGAAGGATTGGGTATGCCCGTGCGCCACCGTGATGATTGCAATTGCTGCCAGCACGTACAACAGCACGTTGAGCGTCAATGACGCTCCATATCCGCCGGTCATGTCGAAAATCAATCCATGAACTGTGGTAGCGATGGCTACGGTCAGCTGGCCGGTGGCGTTGATGACGGACAGCGCGCGGGCATAATCATCTCCCGGGAATACGCGGCGTATGCTCCAGGGAAGTGCAATCATGAGCAGGCATTGGCCGATTCCCGCCAGAAAACTTGCAGTGATCGCAACTTCCATATTGGCTCCGAAAAGCAGACTGAACCATCCTGTGGTTCCGATGGCGGCAAACAGCGTGATTGCGAATTGCGGTCTGACACGGTCCAGCGTCGAACCTATGGCAAGTTTGCCGACGCTGGCTCCAATCATGCGGGCCGTGACCACCCAAGCGGCCTGTGTAAGCGTGAGTCCGATGGAAATCCCGTACGCGGGAATATGCTGATTGATGCCGGATACGATTTGCAACAAAATCATGGCGGCTGACAGCAGCAGAAACGCCGGTGAACGAAGCATGCCGATGAGATGCCCGCTTTTCGTCCGTGTATCATGCGCAGGTTTGGCGTTTGGGGCAGACGCAGTGTCGAGCTTGCCATGTGGATATGGTTTAAGCAGGTAGGAGCAGGGGAGTAGCAGCACCATCAGCATCGCACCGGTCAGTAGATATGCCGATCGCCATCCATATGACGCGATGACGTGCGAAATCAGAGGATTGAATATGGCTCCTCCCAATCCTGACAAACAGCCGGTTATGCCAAGGACCGTGCCGAAATGAGTGGGAAACCATGCCGCAAGCAGAATGGGTGGCATCAGCGTTATCGGAATAACATAGGCGAGTCCCATCACAGCGAATGCGAGATAGAACTGCCAGAGGGCATACGCCCGACTGCAAAGCAGGAATCCCACGGCGCAGATACCAATGCAGCCGATAAGTGTAGGGCGCAAGCGAATGCGATGTGAAAAGCGACTGAACGCGGCCATGGAGATGGCACTGCAAATCAATCGAATCGATACGGTTAGGCTGACCTTGGCTCGACCCACATGTAAATCACGGCTGATGGCGTCGAAATACAGCCCTGAAGTGTTGGTGATGAGAGCGAAGCCGATGAAGGACATGGCGCAGCAGCCTACGAATACTGCCAGTGAGGAGCGGGTGGAGCGAATCCGTTCTTCCATAGCGTCCTTTCCTAGCTGGTCGTTGGGCGGTACCGTTTGAAGAACGTCGCCGCCTCTTTTACGATTTGCTGTGATTCCTCATTATGCTCCAGGCCGACCTCCTTGACTGCGAAGTCGTGTACGAGAGCGTGGTCAAGACCTTTCGGGAGTAATCGCAGTTCATAATCATGATGGCGGTATTGCAGGATTCTTGCGAATTCCAGAGTGTTGTCCGCGAGATAATCCTCGGTGCTGGTCTGCAGATAGAAGGGCGGAAGATTGCCATCAACTACAAGGCGATCGACATCAAGATAGGGGGAGATGCGAATTCGTTCCTTCAGCGTTGGAAAGTAGCCTTCCGCATAGTATCCCATTGCAGTTCCATGCACGCCTCCCTCGAAGCGATACATGCCGCTGCATCCTGCAATGGCGAGGATGCGGGCGGTTCCGCAGGCTTCCTTCATGCCAAGCTGTGACGCGACGACCGGTGAATGGAGTACGGCGGTGAGGTACAAGATAAGCAGGGTGGCCGCGGAATCTCCAATCAGAAACAGAGCATTCGTATCCATGCCATAGTCATGCGCGTGCTCATTCGTCCAGATAATTGCGTCAAGCGCATCGTGTAGTTGGCCTTGGAATCCAATTTGCGGGACCAGCCGATAGTTGGCATTGACCACGGCGAACCCATACTTCGCTAAATACATATCGCGACACATGGTATTTTGTTTGTCGCCATGGTAGAGACCCCCGCCATGGAAGTCGATGATGACCGGAAGAGGTTCATGTTGTGTTTCCGGACGATACAGGTCCAATTTGCGCAGTTGGTCCGGAATGCCATATGGGAGATCCGTCAGTACATGCACTCCGTTCGGCTTATGCTCTTTGGCGAGTCTGTCTGCGTCGCCGGCATGACGGGCGTTGGTGTTGGACTCAAATAATGCTTTCACCGGTTCGCTGAGCATATGTCACCACCTTGGTTGCGTATGATACGAATACTGTATGCCTGTATCTAGCGCGAACAGTCTAGGAGTTGCACATATGTGCAACCTACGATTCAGACAAGTATCCCAACTATTTCGTCAGTACGTCGAACGGCGGATTGCCTATGCGCTCATGACAGTGTAGATGTTGTCATGGGCTCCGACTTCACGCGCTATTGTGCACGGCTAGTCATTCGAATAGCTAGGAGTCCATCCCCCGTCCAACGTGCCGCCGTTTCATCGTATGATTTTGTTGTGTATGTTTACGATTATACAAATCGTAAACATACACAATAAAGTGGGTGAACGCGACGAAGGACGGGCATGCACCTGACGGCGTCAGCGATTCCTCTCCGCAAAATCGCACATACGACGCAGTCCCTTACGCAACTCATCCGCATCGCCGGCGTACGACAATCGCACGAATCCCTGCCCTTCCTCGCCGAATGCCTCGCCGGGCACCACGGCGGTACTGGCAGTGGGTGGTGAAAGGTATGGTGGAGGTCCGGTTCCTTGCTTTTGGCTGTGGCAGAAATCGTCTGTTTTGTGCAAAAACGGCGATTTGAAATTGTCTATTTTGTGCATCTTGTGTCTTGAATGCTATATATTCCAATATATTTGCCGCCGATGAATCTGCCGCTGTACGCCTTATGGTGTTTGGCGGATGTGGCCGGCCTTGTTGCCGAGGACGACGAGCCTGATCGGCCGTTCACTATGCAGACGCAAGTTGTGTGACTGACATTGGAATTCATGTTCTGGTGGGGGATGTTGGCGAATAAATCCGCCGTCGGTGGAACGATGGTGATGCGGTAACACGTATGACGAGACGGACTGGAGACGAGGTACACACAACGTGAGAGAGGCAATGGTGTCGGATCAATCGCAGGACGAGGCGGAACAGCAGCCGAAAATCGGCAGAATACCGGCGCTGATCGCGGCGGTGGCCGTCGTCGGCATCGCGATCGGCGCGGCCGCAGGTTTGCTGACGCTCATGCTGTACCAGGTCGAACGTTTCGCGCTTGGATACATCGAGAACGCGCATGAATCCGGCCCGTTCAACGTGCCTGCCATCCGTCGTGCGATTTCCGTGACGGTCGGTGCCGCCATCGCGGCCGTGATCTGGTGGCTGCTGCGCACGCGTACCACAACAGTGCCATCCGTCAAGAAAGCCGTCGGTGGTGCGCTGATGCCGGTCTGGCAGACCATCGTACATGTGCTGCTGCAGATTTTTATCGTCGGTACCGGCATGTCGATCGGCCGCGAGGTGGCTCCGCGCGAGCTTGGCGCGATGTTCGGCCAACGATTCGCCCGCTGGGTGCGTCTCGACGTGAAAGACACGCGTATGCTGGTGGCCATTACCGCCGCGGCCGGTCTCGCGGGCGTCTACAACGCGCCGCTTGCGGGCACGTTCTTCGCGGTGGAGATCCTGCTCGCCGACGTGACGCTCGAAACGGTCTCACTCGCGTTCGCCTGCTCGGCGCTCGCCTCATGGGTGGCGAGCCTGGTCAAGGGCACGCACACGTTCTATTTGATTGGCGAGGCGGACGGCCTGTTTACCCCCGACTACATGGTGTTCGCACTGGTTGCCGGACTGATGCTTGGCGCCGCCGGCGCGCTGTTCCGCCGCGGCTCCCAGTGGGCGGAGAAAAACAAGCCATCCGGAGCGGGCATTCTGTGGATGATGCCGCTCGCCGGCCTGCTGACGGGCGTTGTGGCGATTGTCGTGCCGCAGGTGATGGGCAATGGCCGCGCCACCGCGCAGCTGAGTTTCTCCTCGAAGGCCGATTTGGCCGTGCTGCCGATTCTGCTGTTGAGTTTCGTGGCGAAGGCGATTGTCACCTTGCTGACGATTCGTTCCGGCGCTTCCGGTGGCGTGCTGCAGCCGGGCATCGCATTGGGCGCTTCCGGAGGTGCGATTCTGGGCATTCTTTGGATGCAGGTGTTCCACACGAATTCGATTGGCATGTATGCGCTGCTGGGTGCATGCGCGCTGCTCGCCGCCTCGCAGCAGGCGCCGTTGATGGCGATTTGCCTGGTGATGGAGTTGGCCGACGCTCCGATCAACCTGTTCGTGCCAATCAGCCTTGCGGTGGCCGTCAGCGCGTTCACCGCCTCCCGTCTGGCCAAGCCGCTTGCCGCTTGGCATCTACCGCGGGCGAAAGCTGCAGATCGTTAGCCTTCGCATTGCCGGCTCGCCATCCTCACATGGACGCCATCCTCACATGGCCATCAGGCCGGTCTGGCGGGGAAGCAGCACGGTGAGTACGAACCAGTGGTCGTTGGTGCGGATTGTCACTTCGCCGCCGTACTGCTGCGCGATGTGCCGAATCGACTTCACGCCGAAGCCATGCCGATGCTGGTCATCGCGCTTCGTGGTGCGCAGATTGCCTTCGGCATCTTTCTTCAGCCGCGAATCGTAATAATTTTCGACGCGGACCACGGTGAAGGAATTCTGCTCGAACAACGCCAGTTTGATGAGCCGTTGTTCCGGATCGGCCAACTTCGACGTGGCCTCGATCGCATTGTCGAGCGCATTGCCGAACAGCGAAGCGATATCCATCGACGACATATTGGACAAGAGCGACCCATCCGCCACGGCAGTGAAACTGATGCCACGATCGGCGCAAGTGCGCTCTTTTGTGGTGAGGATGACGTCGAGCACGGGATTGCCGGTATGCTGCTGGGCGCTGTAGCGCTGCACCGACTTCTCCAGCTGCTCGAATCTTGCCGCCGCGTGCTCAGGATCGACTTCGGCGCGCAATGCCGCGATCTGATGCTTCAGATCGTGCGCAAGCCGACCAAGCGATTCGATGTTCTCCTTCGACTGCAGGTACTCCTGATGTTGGCTGTCCAGCTGCGCGTTGATTGACGCGATTTCCGCGCTCGCTTCAATGCGCCGAGCCTGCTCCTGTTGCGCGTATAGAATCGCGAATCCGCAGAAATCCACCAGTGTGCGGATATAGAAGATTTCCTGGCCCATCGAACCGGAGAATGGCGTATTGGTCGAAACGAAGCTCAGATTGCTCATGGCGAAGGTGACGATGGTGATGGCCACCGTCGCGGTTGCCGCGGAGGCGGTCGGTAGCGTGGGTGTGGTTTGGCTGAAATTGCCGCGTTCCACCAGCCATGCCAGGCCGAAACACAGCGCGTAGATGACGATGAGCATGACGATGGCCTGCACACCGTATGAAGTGGCTTGAGCGTCATGTGTGCCGATGAACGCGACGATCTGCCAATGCAGCGACGCCACCAGTTCCGCCAGCACGAACGCGCGTGCCGTGATGTACAGCCCTTCGCGCTTGCCGGTGCCGGCACCGAACAGAATCGTCAGGTACATGCAGCCGAAGGCGAGCAGCATGCCGACGATCCAAAACCAGATCGGCATACTGCCGTCGAAATACTGCACGGCGACGATCGCGGGCAGACCGACCGCGCTGACGATGATGGAACGACGCAACGGCACACGTCGGTACAGCACCGCGATGTACACCATGCACGCAGCCCATTCGCAGATGGCGGTATACGAACGGGGAATGTCGGGCAAGGTGTGGGTGACCGGCACCGTCGACGGTACCGACGCTGCCAACACGTGCACAATGTGTGCGGCATTTGTGGCATCTGCGATATTCACGATATTTGCGATATATGCGATGCCTGCGATCGCCCCGATCATCTGCCGCCGCCCATGTAATCGGTCAGCGCTGTCAGAAACGCTTTCTTGCGCGGCCGGCTCACGCGCAGCTGCTCGCCGTTCGACATGATGCAATCCTGATCCGCCACGCCCGTCACATGCTTGAGATTGACCAGATAACAGGAGTTCGAGCGGAAGAAATGGTAGTCGGCAAGCTTGGCTTCCATGTCCTTGAGTGTGCCGTTGATAGAGTATTTGCCGTCAAGCGTGTGGATGACGATGGTGTGCCGGATCGACTCAAGATACAGAATGTCGGCAAGATTCAGGCGCATCTGTCCGTTGCCGGTTTCGATGAGCATGGAATCGTCGCCATTGCGTCGCACCATGTCGATCGATTTCTTGAGCTCCTGCGAAAACGCGAACCACGGTAGAGGTTTAAGCAAGTACGACAACGCACGCACCTCATACCCGCTGATTGCATATTGCGGGGCAGCGGTGATGAACACGATCACGACTTTGTCGTCGCGCTCGCGGATGCGTCTCGCGGCGGCCATGCCGTCCATTTCGCTCATCTCGATGTCGAGCAGTAAGATATCGTAAACGGGGGTATATTTTTCTACGATTCGTGCGCCGTCGTCGAATACGGAAACGGTAAATTGCTCGCCATTTTCCTGTTGATATCGGTTGAGATAGTCAAGTACCAGTTGGCAGCTTGCGGGATCGTCCTCGACCACGCCGATTCGAATATTGCGCATTGCAACCTCCCTGTTCTGTCTTTCGCTCCGTACCATTGTCTTGCATGATGGCGATAAATGCGTGTATTTACTACGCTGTTAATCCCCTTTTGCCAGCGGAGGCAAACAGCGCGACTCGCGACACGCATTGACAGTTTTAGCGTTGTATGTATCATGGAACGTGGCTCAACGAAGAGAACCTTCGCTAAACCAAAGAAATAAATTAACGCTTTGAATTGTGGCTTTGTCAAAGTAGTAAGCCGCGAGGATAGGCACCGAACAAAAATCCCTTTACAACGGATCGTGAGGCACGTACCTGCCTCTGAAAGGATGACAAATCATGGCAGAAGTCGTATTCGACCATGTTACTCGTATCTACCCGGGCAATGACAAGCCGTCTGTGGATGATCTGAACCTCGACATCAAGGATGGCGAATTCCTGGTGCTGGTCGGCCCGTCTGGTTGCGGTAAGTCTACGACCCTGCGTATGCTCGCAGGCCTCGAAGAGGTCAACAAGGGACGCATCCTCATCGGTGGCAAGGACGTCACCACGATGCAGCCGAAGGACCGCGACATCGCAATGGTGTTCCAGAACTACGCTCTGTATCCGCACATGACCGTCGCCGACAACATGGGCTTCGCCCTGAAGATCGCCGGCACCCCGAAGGAAGAGATCCGCAAGCGCGTCGAGAAGGCCGCTGAGATCCTCGACCTGACCGAGTACCTCGATCGTAAGCCGAAGGCTCTGTCTGGCGGTCAGCGTCAGCGCGTGGCTATGGGCCGTGCAATCGTCCGTGAGCCGAAGGTCTTCCTCATGGATGAGCCGCTGTCCAACCTCGACGCCAAGCTCCGTGTGCAGACCCGTACCCAGATCGCCGCTCTGCAGCGTCAGCTGGGTGTCACCACCCTGTACGTGACCCACGATCAGACCGAGGCTCTGACCATGGGTGATCGTATCGCCGTCATCAAGCTCGGCATTCTGCAGCAGGTCGGCGCTCCGACTGAGCTGTACGATCGTCCGGCCAACGTCTTCGTCGCTGGCTTCATCGGCTCCCCGTCGATGAACATCAACACCCACCCGGTGGTCAACGGCAAGGCAAAGATCGGCGAGGACACCGTGGATCTGCCGACTGAGGCCGTCAACAAGCTCACCGCCGAAGACAACGGCCAGATTGTGGTCGGCTTCCGTCCGGAAGACGCCTCCTTGGCTGCCCCGGATGAGGCCAACGCCTTCTCCCTCAAGGTCATGAACGTTGAGGATCTGGGCTCCGACGGCTACATCTACGGCAACATCATCACCGATGGCTCCGCTGCTGAGGCGTCCACCATGATGTCCGATCAGAACAAGCTCACCACGATCCGCGTGAACCCGCGTGCTCTTCCGAAGGTCGGCGATACCGTCAAGATCAAGATCGACCCGTCCAAGATGCACCTGTTCGCTCCGTCCACCGAGCTGCGTCTGAACTGAGACGATAACGAGTAACCAACCGTCGGGCGTTCCTTATGGAACGCTTGGCGGGTGGTTGAACCAATACTTGGCGGATGTGCAAACGTCCGTCAACCATTAAACGAGACATTCTCTTTCCTCTCTTATTGTCTCGTTGGAAAAGCCCCGCGTTGGTGCGGGGCTTTTCTTTTCCCGCTGTTCTCATCGTGACACTCGTAGTCCCTTTGCCGCCTGCCGTGGGTAGGTCAGCGGGTAAATTGAAGAGCTATGGAATCACATGAATTGCCACAGATGGATCCCCGTGTGCTTAAGGCCACTTCCGTGAAGGCCGAGGACCCCGCAGCGCAGAGCCCGGAGCCGCAGGCGTTGAAGATCACCGCCGCGAGTTCGAATCCGAAGATGTTCACGCTGCCGTGGGAGAAGCCGCTGGCAACATGGCCTGAGGACCTGCTGGTCAACCTGCCGCGAGGCATCTCCAGGCACGTGGTGCGTTTCGTGCACGTGGGCGACGAAGTCTACGCCATGAAGGAAATCACACGCAACGTGGCGGAACGCGAATACGAGCTGCTGCGCCGACTGCAGAAGCTGGAACTGCCTACCGTGCAGCCGATCGCCGTGGTCACCGGCCGCCATAATGCGCAAGGTGAGCCGCTGGAAGCCATCCTGGTCACCAAGCATCTGAAATTCTCGCTGCCGTACCGCGCGCTGTTCGCCCGCAACCTGCGTCCCGACACCGCCGAACGACTCATCGACGCGCTTGCCGTGCTGATGGTGCGTCTGCACCTGGCCGGCTTCTATTGGGGCGATGTGTCCCTGTCTAACGTGCTGTTCCTGCGTGACGCCGACGCTTTCTCCGCGTTCCTGGTGGACGCCGAAACCGGCGATCTGCAGGTGAACCTCACCGAAGGCCAGCGTGAATACGATGTGGATTTGGCCCGTACGAACATCATCGGCGAACTGATGGATCTGTCTTCCGGCGCATTGCTGCCGAGCAACGTGGACGAAATCGAAATCGGAAACCGCCTGGTGGACCGCTACCATTCGCTGTGGAGCGCGCTGACCGACACCGACAAGTTCAGCCCGGACGAGATGTGGAAGATCGAAAAGCGCGTCAATAAGCTCAACGAACTGGGCTTCGACGTGGACGAGCTGGAAATGAAGACCGCCGAGGACGGCAAGCGCGTGCTGGTGCGTCCGCGCGTGGTGGACGCCGGCTACGCCAACCGCAAGCTGCTGCGACTGACCGGTCTTGACGTGCAGGAGAACCAGGCCCGCCGTCTGCTCAACGATCTGGACGCCTACCGCACCTCCACGTGGCGTGATGGCGAGGATCTCGAAATCGTGGCCACCGACTGGATGCGCGAGGTGTTCGAGCCGACCGTGCGCATGATTCCGCGCGAATACCGCTCCCAGATCGAGCCGGCGCAGTTCTTCCATGAGGTACTCGACCATCGTTGGTTCCTTGCGGAGAAGGCCGGCCACGACGTGTCCATGACCGAAGCCGTGAAGAGCTATGTGGAGAACGTGCTGCCGCAGTACAAGCTCGATTCGAAGGATGTCGACGCGCTGAACGCCGAGGCCGATTCCGGCGTGATCGATGACGAATACACTTACGGCACCGACGAGGACGGCTACAACCCGGACGATGATCCGGACGCTGCGGTGTGGAGCCATTAGCCGTTAATGGCATATGAAAAAGCTCAAGCCATAAGGCTTGAGCTTTTTCATAAATATCGTAATAAACGATTACTTGGCTGCTGCGGCCTCGCGACGGGCGCGTGCCACGGCATACAACGTGATGCCGGCCGCGACGGACGCGTTCAGCGACTCGACCATATTCGACATCGGAATGCCGGCGATCGAATCGCACGCCTCGCGTACCAGACGGCTCAGGCCGTTGCCTTCCGAGCCGAGCACAACCACCAGCGGATCGGTTTCGAAGCCGGTTTCGCCGACGAGCGCGTCGCCGCCGCCGTCAAGACCGACGCTGTAGTAGCCGCGTTCCTTCAGGCTTTCGATCGCCTTGGTCAGGTTCACCACGCGAGCCACCGGCATATGCGCTGCGGCGCCCGCGGACACCTTCCATGCGGCGGCGGTGACCGAAGCGGAACGACGTTCCGGCAGAATCACGCCGTTCGCGCCGAATGCGGCCGCGGAACGGATGACCGCGCCGAGGTTCTGCGGATCGGTGACGCCGTCGAGCGCGATGAACAGCGGACGTGCCGCGATGCGCGCGCTTTCCGAATCGGCTGCTTCCATGGCGCGCGCCTTCTTGTCCGCACGATCCACAAGTTCCGCCAGCGAGGAATACTGGAATGGCTGGGCTTTCAGCACCACGCCCTGATGGTTCGACGAGCGTGCGATACGGTCCATTTCAAGCCTGTCGGCTTCCAGCAGATGCAGTCCGTGGATGCCGGCGAGACGCACGATTTCGCGCGTGCGATCGTCATGCTCGATACGTGCCGCCACATACAGCGTGGTTGCCGGCACGCCACAACGCAGCGCCTCAAGCACCGCGTTACGGCCGATGACCAGATCGTCGGATTCCGAAGTGAACTTCGCCACGCGACGACGTGCCGCCAGTCGCGGATCGGCCATCTTGCGGCGATCCGCCGCCTTCTTCGCCTTGTAAGCCTTGTGATATACGCGATCTTCGGCCTTGGGAGTCGGCCCCTTGCCCTTCAGCGCGTTACGATGCTTTCCGCCCGACCCCTTGGTCGGTCCTTTTTTCATTGCCATAGTTGTCCATTGTCCCAGCACCCCGGGAAAAGGCGGCGGCTTCGCGTCTGCTCGATATTGCTCGATATGATGGCAAGAATGGAGAAGAACAAAGAGATTTTCGGTTTGCCCGTCATGTTCTGGGGCTTGTGGGTCACGCTGCTCATCCTGTGGATGGGCCGTTTCGTCACGTCGTTTCTTTCCATGTACCTCGTCTCCGACATGCATGTGAGCGCGGGCGTGGCTGGCACTATCGTCTCCATGTACGGTTTCGGCGGTATTTTCGGCTGTGCCTGTACGGTGGTGCGCTGTCTGACCGATTCGGGCGCCCCGCGATGATTGTTATCGGCAATCTCGGTTCCGCGGTGATGCTGGTTTTGTTGGCTTGTATCGGCAATCCTTGGATTATGGCGATTACGTTGCTGATATACGGTGCGATTTCATCTATGCCGACGCCTGCGGTCGCGGCTTACGTTTCCGACGTGGTGCCGTTTCGCAAGCAGAAGCGTGCGTATTCGCTGCAAACATGGGCTGCGAATTTCGGCTTCGCTATCGGCCCGATCATCGCCAACCAGCTTGTCAAAATCTCCTATTCGCTGATGTTCTATGCGGAAGCGGCTGTGTTGGTATTCGCTACGTTGCTGATGATGGCATTCTTCAAAGAGGCCGGGCTGGGCGTGCACGGTGTCGGACGGTCTGTGAAACGCTCCGTGGAACGTTCCGTGGAACAACCTGTGGAACGTTCTGGCACTGCGCAAACGGCTCAATCGCAGCAATCGAAATTCTCCATTTGGCGCAGCTATCGTCGTGCCTGCACCGACAAAGCGCTCATGTCGATGGTGGTGCTGATGTTCCTGTACACGCTGGCGTATTACCAGATCGTCAGCGGACTTCCGATTTCGATGACGCAGATTGGGCTTGGTACGGACGAATATTCCAGCCTGCTGACCATCAACGGAGGCATTCTGTGTTTGCTGCAGATTCCTGCGATCGCGCTGTTCCAGCGGATGAGCAACACCCGTGTGCTGGTGCTGGGCATGTCCATTACCGCGGTTGGCTATGCGTTCCAAATCGGCGCCGATTCGTGGGTGACGTTCGCGATTGCGACCGTGCTGTGGACGCTCGGCGAGCTTGGCACATTCCCGATTGCCGCTACGACGGTGGCGAATATCGCGCCGAAGGATGTACGCGGCACGTATCAGGGCTTGTACAACCTGGTGTGGTCGCTATCCAACGCGTTTTCGCCGCTTGTCGGAGGCTGGATTTTGAACGCGTTCGGCAGTCACGTGCTGTGGACCTGCTGCACGGTGATGTTCGTAATTGTGGCGATCGGCTTCTACGTGACGCGCGGCCCCCGCAAACGCGCCGCAGCCCGCAATCTTGCGATGGAGGAACTGTAGCGGTTGCGCTGCGCAGGTGGCGTGCGGTAGATACGCCACCGAACTTGCCAGACAACTTAACATAACTTAACGGCAACTTCGCATCTGTTAAGTTCGCTGGTAAGTTGCTGTTAAGTTCGTGCGAAGTTGACGGAAAGCGATGTATTGGCGTGATTGTGTGGCACAAATAATGGACATTGCCGGCAAGACAGGGGTGCATGTGCGCGTATGAAAAAGCGGGAGGCAGCGATTCGGTTGGAATCGCGGCCTCCCGCTATGCGATTTAAAAAATCGGAAAGAAGAGAATCGGTGCCGCAGCGTTCGCTGCGGCGGTGCCTTGCCTCACGCGGTCTGTTTCAAAGAGATGGCCTGACGCGGTTCGGCTTGCCTTCCTGCTTGAAGGTCTTACTTGTTGAGGACCTTCTTCATCAGATCAGCGGAAGCCTTGGCAAGTGCGAACTGGCCGAAGCCCGGATCGATGGAAGCGAGGTTGGAGTTGAGGATCTGGTTGAAAGTGTCGTTGTTCTTCATGATGTTTCCTTTCGGACGACCGCCTGGTTTCTTGCTTCTTTTTTTCTTCTCTACATCGTGCGGTGCGTCGCTATTGTGTTGTTTTTCTTGTTCTTCGTTCTTCTGTTGTTTTTCTGTTGTGCCTTTACTATACGCACGTCGGTATGCGTCTGGCATGCCGCAATCGTCATTTCTATTGTAAAATCATCGGGTTATCTTGAAGAAAATGTGATTACTGTGCCCGCATAACAACACAATCGCCGTATCGTACGCTGACACGAGACGGAACATATCCATTCCCATGTCAACGCACGATACGGCGATATCGGCGTAAATCAGCGGAATAATCGTAAATCAGCGGGGCTGACGGAAGTGACGGTCACCGATTGGATCGAACGGCGTGTGCGGTTCAAGCTGGTACCAGTATGCCACCGACGCGACGTCATCCTGCCGCTCGAAATTGCCGGCTTCCTCGGTGCCGATCTGCTGCCAGGTGACGCGCAGGTCAGAATCGAAATAAATCGGATCCGGAATGTGCCAGCGGTACAGGCCGCGCATGACGGGTGTGGCCACATCCCAGTAGTCGCTTTCACGATGTGCGGCGAGGCGTTGCGAATAGAACGGGAATCCCAGGTACGGTCCGGTGAACGTGTTCTCGTGCATGCGGCCATGCTCGTCGAAGTCGGCGAAACTCCACGCGCCGCCGAAATAGTCTTCCGCTCCGGTGCTGCACCACGTCGGGTACTGTTTGTCACCGTCGATGTACATTTTGACTTCGCCTTCGCCCCACCAGCGGCTTTCCAGCGCGGTCAGCGCAAGGTAGGTGCCGATGTACGCGCCATGGCCGTGCACATTGTCGAGAATCGTGTAGTCACGGGCAATTTCGGTGACGCGTTCGCGGCGCCACTGCGCATGGAAGCGCATCGCATCGGCTGGCAGCGCGTCGTATTCCGTGTAGTCGATTTGGTAGAAGAAGGCCGGCACGTCCTCGTTGTGATCGTTGCGCAGCACAATGCGCGCGTGCTCGAACGGCATGGCGAAATAGCAGTTGAAACCTCGATTTGGCACCACCATGATCGGGATGGAATTGATACGGCAGGCCTGTGCGTGACCGCAGCAGAAGAAATCGCCGATCGGGCACTGCACGGACGGCGTCTCCTCACCATCCCAATAGAATTCGAGGATGAGATTGCGCAGTACGTTCGGACCGGTCGGGGAAGTGCGGTCGGTGACCGTCATCCAAATGTGGCGAATCACGCCCGGGCCATCGACGTCCATCAGCGTGACCGAATCGCCTGCCTTGATCGTCTGGATGCAAGGGCTGCCCTTGCGTGACGGGCCGAGCGCGCTGGCGGCGGTGGCTGCAGTGCCCTTGCCGCCGGTCGGGTTTTCGGCGTTGACGCAACGTGTACGGCCGTGGTCCGTCGCGATTGCTAGCGAATCGAGGGCACCGTTGCCGAAACCGGAAGTCGCCATAGTATTCATTGTTCTCTCCTTTGTTAAACAGCTTGGGAAACGCGGAAATGGGTGCGCCGCCTACCACTGCCGACTATCGTAGATCCCCCTTGCAGTGGGCGCGTCGATAATGCCGGCCACGGTGCTGAAAGCCGCCGCGGCCGGTTGTGTCTGTTTTTGCGTTATTTCACAACATCCCAGCGTTGTTGGGTCGCGTTACTTCACTGCACCGGCGGTGATACCCTGCGACAGCTTGCGCTGGAAGATGATGAAGAAGATGATGGTCGGGATGATGCTCAGCAGCGAAGCCGATGCCAGCGTGGTCGCTTCCATGGTGCGCTGGCCCTGCAGGGTGGCGAGTGCCAGCGGAATGGTCTGTACGTCATCGCTCATGAGGAACGCCATCGGAATCATGTATTCGTTCCACGTCCACACGAAGAAGAACACGAACAGCACGCTGATGGTCGGCCAAGAAATTGGCAGCACCACCTTGCGCAGGATTTGCCAGCGAGAGGCGCCGTCGATGGCCGCGGCCTCAAGGATGGCCTGCGGGAACGTGCCGTATACGGAGGACAGCAGATAGGTGCCGTAGGCGCTTTGGATGATGGTGAAGATGATGATGATCGCGAGTTTGGTGTTGTACAGACCGACCTGCTTGAACATGGTGTACAGCGGGTAGAGCAGCGCTTCCTGCGGCATCATGTTGGCGAGCATGATGCCGAGCACGATCCAGGTGTTGCCCTTGACCTTGCCGATGCCGAGCGCGAAGGAGTTGAGCACCGACAGCACGACCGCCGCGACAGCCACCACTAGGGAGATGATGAAGCTGTTCCAGAACTTCAGCGGGAAGTTGGTGGTAGTCCAGAAGGAGATGATGCCCTCCATGGTGAAGTGCTTCGGCAGGGAGAGCGGGCCGGTGGCGTTGTAATCGGCGGAGGTCTTGAACGCGTTGACGGTCAGGACGAGTAGCGGGAACAGGACGAGCAGAGCTCCGGCGACGAGCAGGATCAGGGTGATCCAGTCACCTGCGGAACGCACGTGCTGCGTTTTCTTCGAGGCCTTGCGCGCGGCGGCCGTGGACATGGAATAAGTCATGATGGCACCTTTGCTTTTCGGATTTTTAGTATGTTCTTGCGATTGTTTTTCGGGTTTTCTCTCAGACGAGTTCCTTCTCGACGTGCTTCTGCACGAGGGTGAACACGATGGAGAAGACGATGATTACCACAGTCAGCGCTGTGGAGATTGCGGCACCGTAGCCCACCTGCTGCACCTGGAAGAACTGGTTGTAGGAATAGTACGACGGAACCGTGGTGGAGGTGCCCGGACCGCCCTTGGTGAGCAGGTAGACCGGAGCGAAGGTCTTCAGTGCGCCGATGGTTGCGGTGAGGATGACCACCAGCAGTTCAGGGATGATGGACGGCAGGGTGACCACGCGGAACTTCTGCCACCAGTTGGCGCCGTCAAGACCTGCGGCCTCGTAGAGTTCCGGATCGACGCGCTGCAGGCCCGACATGAAGATGACGATCGGGTAGCCGAGCTGGATCCACGCCAGGATGAACATGAGGATCGGCAGTGCGCTGTCAGGGCTGCCCAGCCAGTTGTGCTGCAATGCACCCAAGCCGATCTTGGCGAGCAGTGCGTTGACGGCACCGTCCTCCGGGCGGAAGATCCAGCCCATGATGATTGCGGCGACGGCCACCGGAAGCAGCTGCGGCAAATAGAACAGCGCGCGCAGGAAGGAAGCGGTTTTGCCGCCGAACTTCTTTTGGATCACGTCGGTGAGCAGAGACGAGATGAACAGGCCGAGGATGGTAGGGATGACCACGATAGCCACGATGATCCAGAACGAGTTGGCGAAGGAAATCCAGAACGTCGAATCGGAGAACAGGCGTTTCCAGTTTTTCAGGCCGACCCACTTGACGGGACCGACGCCACGCCAGCGGGTGAAGCTCAGGTAGATGTTCCAGATGAACGGAACAACAACTACCGCGAACAGACCGATGAGGCCGGGGATGAGGTATGGAACGAATTTCGCGGAGCGGTTGCCGGGAAGTCTCGACATGGAGGCTTCGTGCTTGGTCTTTTGAGACATTGCAAGTCCTTTGAAATATTGATGATCCGAGGGATTTCCGATGGATTGTTCTGTGATGACGCACGATTTGGCGCGATGCGACGTGCGGAATGTATGGGGGAGGAAAGGGTTGGTGCGGTCCGCCCGAAGACGGGCCGCACCATTATTGGAGTTGGAATGGAAAGGAAGGATCGGTTGTTTTTAGTTGTTCTTGACGCCCATGTCCTCGACGCCGGTGTCGTACTTCTCGTGGATGTTCTTGAGCACGTCTGCCGGCTTCTTGGTGCCGTTGACCAGCTCCTGGAACTCCGCTGGAACCGCGTCGGTGAGGTTGGAGGCCGCGTAATCCGGGTAGTAGCTGAGCTTGCCGTCCTTGGCGTAGGAATCGTATTCCTCGATCATGGCCTTGCTCTTCGCGTCGGTGATCTTGCTGGTGTCTGCCGCTACCGGAATGCCGCCTGCGTTGCCGAGGAAGTTCTGCACATTATCGGAGAGGACGTAGTCGATGAACTTGGCGGACAGATCCTTGTGGTGCGACTTCTCAGGAATCACCAGCAGGTTGCCTGCGCAGCCGACTGCGTAGTTGGATTCCGGCATGACGGCCGCGTCCCAATCGAACGACTTGATCTGCTTGACGAAACGGCCCTGGTTCCAAGTACCAGTCTGGTAGATCGGATATTCGCCCTTGATGAAGGCCTGCGTGGTGTCCTCGGCCTTCATGCCAGTGGCGTTGCGGGAGATGAAGCCCTTGTCAAGCCACTCGTTGATGGTCTTGACGGAGTTGGTCAGCACTTTGGAATTCCAGTCGACGTCACCCCTGTACAGCTGCCAGTTGTCGATGAACTTGGAGTCGGCATTCTTGGAAACGAGCTGCCACCACAGCCACATCACGCCGTATTCCTGCGCGTCGGCTGCAATCGGGGTCACGCCGGCGTCCACGAACTTCTGGCAGGCGTCCACGAACTCGTCGTAGGTGGTCGGAATCTTGATGTTGTACTTGGCGAACAGGTCCTTGTTGTAGTAGACGCGCTGGAATTCAGCGTAGCTGGTCATACCGTACCAGGTATCGCCGTCCATGATGCCGTTCTCGTCGTACTTGGCGACTGCTGCGTTTGCGCCGGTCACCTTCTTGTCCCAGCCGTACTGCTTGACATAGTCGCCGAGGTCGGTGAGCAGGCCCATGGTGGAGAGCACGCCGGCGGAGCCGTTGCCGCGGTTGGATTCCATGAGGTCCGGGGCTTCGTCGGAGTTCAGGAATTGGCTGCCGTTCTGCGCGATCTGGGTGAAGGACTTGCGCTCGAAGTTGATCTTGACGCCGGTCTCTTTTTCGAAGGCCTTGGCCGCGCGACGCCAAGCCTGAGTCTGGCCTGCGTCGTCCTCTTCGTAATACCAGAACGACAGGCTGTCCGGCTTTTCCTCGTCCTGTGCGGTATCGCTACCACATGCGGCGAGGGAGGTCAGCGACAGTGCTGCGATGGCCAGCGTGGCCAGTCCTCGTTTGATGTTCATTGCTATTCTCCTTGTTTCCTTCTTGAGGCGCGCCCTGCGGCACGGCTCACATCTGGTTGTATTGAAACGTTTCGATGACGTGCGTGCGATTCCGCGGTCCGTTTGGATTCGCCGGATTTCGCCCGGCTTGTTCGTTTGTTCGGTTTCTTCGGAGACCGTTATATCGTCATTGAAACGTTTCGATTATCCGTATGAAATTATGTTGCCTTGTGATTCCGTCCGGCCGCTCTGCCTTCCGGTAATCGCAGGAAAATCTATATTGTTCCGCCGGACCCCGCTTCCGCAACGGATCCGCGGCGCTTCATCGCGGGTTCGATGAGTTCCACGGAACCTTTGATGTCGGTGTGCTCCTCGATGGCGGAGACCAACAGGTTCATGGCTTCGGCGCACAGCTCCTCCGGCATGACCGGCATTTCGGTGATGGGGAAGCGCGTCGGCTCGCCTTCGAAATACGTGCCGCACGACAGGACCGAAACGTCCTGCGGAATCGACATGCCCGCGTCGTGCAACGCCATCAGCACCTGGCTGAGGACGCTTGCGTTCGCCTGGTTGATGATGGCGGTCGGGCGGTCGGGGTGCGCGAAGACGGTGCTGACGAAGTGCTGCGCGTCGAAGCTGTCCGCTTCGTAATGCTCGGATTCGATGACCGTCATGCCGAGCTCCTTCGCGTGCGCCAGCAGGCTTTCGCGGAAGATGACGACGTAACCGGAATGGCGGTTGTAGTCGGATTCGTTGTTGCGCAGGAACACGACGGTGCGGTGTCCCTTCTCGTACAGGAAGTCGACGGCCTTGCGGCCCATCAGCGCGAAATCGATGTCCACGCAGGCGCAGCCGGCGTGCGACGACGGATAGCCGATAGCCACGCACGGCTTGGAAAAAGTGCCGGATTGAGCGGCGCGCTCGTCATCCTGCTCCACGTCGAGCAGCACGATGCCATCCGCAAGATTGCTTTGCGTCACGCGGCGGATATCCTTCACTGCATCCGGACCGGTCAGCAACATCACGTCATACCCTGCATTCCTTGCGGCCCATGCGGTGCGCAGGAAGTAGGCGTTGTACCTGGCCTGGTTGATGTCGCCTCGAATCGGGGCGCTCAACGCGATGATCTGGTTGCGCATGCCGCGCATCTTACGGGCGCTGGCGTCCGGAGTGTAACCGAGCTTCTCTACGGCGGCCATGACTTTGTCGGTGGTTTTCGCAGAGATTGAACGCTTGCCGGATAGTACATAGGAGACGGTGCTGGCGGAAACTCCCGCTTCGCGGGCCACGTCTTTGATGCCTGCCATGCGTCTCGCCTCCCTTTTGTGCCGTTCTATCCGCTATCTATCGAATCGTTTCGTCGAAACGTTTCACTTAGCATAGCGCAACTATAAAATCATGTCAATCGTACGGCACGTCGCGTTCTCCCGTATGGGTTTATCGCCTATACGGGAGAACTACGCGTAGTTAGCGCTTCTTGCCGGACTTGCCGACCTTGCCAAACGTGAACGCGCGGACGATCGCCACAATGCCAAGTGCAACCAACGCGCATCCGCCAAACAGAATCAGCCAGCCGGTGGAGGCCAGCGGGCTGAACAGCATCACGCAGCCGGCCACAATCGAAATCAGCGCGTATATCACAGCCCATGCGGAACTCGGCATGCGCCACGATTCAACAAGCGCCATCACGCCTTCCATCATCCAACCGAGGCCCACCACCATGGTGACGAGCACTGCCAGCATGGCGCCGGACAGGGTCGAATTCTTCAGCATGACCACGCCGCCGATCGTCAACAACAGACCGACCAGAATGTCAAGCACGCGCCAGCAAGCTTAACATAACTTAACAGCAACTTCGCAGCGGTTAAGTTATCTGTTAAGTTCGCTGTTAAGTTGCTGGCAAGTTCGTTAAGTTCGTGCGAAGCTGGCGAAATCTCCGAAAACGGGCTATTTTCTGACCAGACGATACCGTTGCTTCGGGCTGCGTGCCGGCTCCGTCGGCTCCACGACATCGTTGGCGATCATAGTTCGCAGATGACTGGTGATGGTCGAGCGGGACAGCCCGGACAGTTCGGACAGTTCCTTCGAAGTCGCGGAGCTTCGCCTGCCCAGCAATTCGGTGATCGCCTCCTCCACGGATAACGGATTGGTGTCCGTCTTCTCGCTTTTCGTCATTCTTCGCTTATCGAAGGTCAGGGAGAAGAACGTCAAGGTATTGAGCGGCTTCGGCGGATTCATAAGCGCGGCCTGCAGCTGCTCTTCGATGACCTGGTAGCCCGTTCCCCGGTTCTCCACCACATATCCGCCATCGGGGTATGGTGTGGTTTCCAGAATGTTGGATAGGAACTGATTCCTCGAAGAGGAGATGCCCACGGTGCCCAACGTGTCGACCGTCACATTGCCGAAAAGTCCTCCTGGGTTGAGGATTTCCAAACGGTCGGCATACAGGTTCACCTGCACCTGCGAGCCGCGGGCGTCCGGTGAATAGTCGCGATGCATGAGCGCGTTGGCGATCGCCTCGCGGACCGCTTTGCGTGGATAGTCGGGCACGTCCTGTCGGAATGCGCCTTCGATCACGGCTCCGGTACGCATGTTCTTGGTGACGGCGTTCAGGGCATCCTCGATCATGAAAGGAATCGGACCGATGATGGTCTGCGCGTCGAGGAATCTGCGGTCCTCGTCCACCGTTTCGGCTTTGGTGACGCCTGGAAAAGCGGTGAAGGTGATATTGAGCCTCGGAAAGAACTGTTGGGGGAACGAGCCGAGAGCCAGCAAACCTCCGAGCGTTGGTCGGATGGTTCCCGCGTCGTCCTTTTTCGCGACGTGCATGCTGATGGCGATGTTCTCATCGTCGCGCGTGCCGAAAATGCGTGGATGCAGCTCCCGTTGGCGTGCGATGAATTGGGAAAGCAGATTGGGATCCAAGTCATCCAAGGTGGCCTGCGGAACGATTTCGTCGTCGAATGTGGGCTGACCGTGTTCTTCCATAAGACGGTCGATCTCGTATTGGGTGAGTTTGCGATCACCATCGCCGGTGCGGATGTATGAGCCTTGGTATCGTCCTTTGGATGTGATGAAGCACGGTTTGTCCTTGAGCGGCATCGCGGGCACGTGCGCCACGAGGACATTGGTTCCCTCAAAGGGGATTATTTCCAGAAACGGCCGCACCCGGGGAGTCATCTGCTCGCATTTCGCGTTGAAGGCCTCCTGCATGGCTCGTGCGTTGAAGGATTTCACCGGCGTGAATCCTTCCTTTTCGGATACGCCGAGGATGATGATGCCGCCGTCGCCGTTGGAGAAGGCGGAAAGCGTGTCGGGAATGCTTTCGGAGATTTTGTTGCGCGATTCCTTGACTTCGCATGCCTGCGTATCGTTCCCGATTTGGCGCATCTGCAGGATGAGATGCTCAAGCTCGTTTGCGTTCATGGTCGCTTCCTGATATGAATCCAACTACTTGCCAGCAAGCTTAACATAACTTAACAGCAACTTCGCAGCTGTTAAGTTCGCTGTTAAGTTGCTGGCAAGTTCGTTAAGTTCGCGCGAAGCCGGTCGGTGCAATCGTGTTCCGTGCCGTTCGTCGTGCGGTCGCAACGTATCGAAACGAATGTGCACAATAATATGCAAACGATTGCAAAAGAACCGGTTCAAGAAAAGGCGCAACGATGGCGATTCGGTACGTCGAACGGGTTCGTTGTGCGTCGGGGGAATGGTGTGTCGAAAACGATTTCAATGCATTTGAAATCGCAAAATCGCAATAAATCAACAATATTAACCCGTTTTATTTGGAAGTCGTTTTTTCTTCGGGGGTGAGAAAAATGTAAGCGTTTGCAAAAATTTGTTTCTGAGCGCACAATATTTGAAGTCGGCAATTGCAAGGACGTGGCTCAATGGAGGAGCTTGCGCATGCCGACAGGGTAATAATCAAGGAGAGAAAGGTGCGGTCATGAAGCGCACAGTAAAAGCGGCAATCGGTATGGTGGCCATCGCGGCGATGTCCATCGGCACTCTGGCGGCGTGCGGCGGTTCCGATTCGGGATCCGACAACGCCAAAGGAAAGGTCTACTACCTGAACTACAAGCCGGAGACCAACGACGCATGGCAGGCGCTGGCCAAGAAGTACACGAAGCAGACCGGCGTCGAGGTCAAAGTGCAGACCGCCGCGTCGGAAACGTATCCGCAGACGCTGAAATCCGAGCTGGCCAAGTCCAATGCGCCGACCCTGTTCCAGATCAACGGCGTGGTCGACTATCAGACATGGAAGGCCTACACCACGGATATGTCCGACACCGAACCGTACAAGCAGCTCAAGGATCAGTCCATGGCGCTGAAGGATGGCGACAAGGTGGCCGGCGTCCCGTATGTGGTGGAAAGCTACGGCCTGATCTACAACAAGGATCTGCTGGCCAAGTACATCGCTACCGACGGAGCCAAGATCAAAAGCGTCGATGACATTGACAATTTCGACACCCTGAAGGCCGTCGCGGACGACATCCAGGCCAAGAAAGACCAGCTTGGCGTCAAGGGCGCGTTCACCTCCACTGGTTTCGATTCCAGCTCCGACTGGCGCTTCAAGGGTCACCTGGCCAACAATCCGCTGTACTTCGAATTCCGCGACAACAACATCACCGAGCAGCCGGCCAGCATCAAGGGCACTTATCTGCCGCAGTTCAAGCAGATCTTCGATCTGTATCTGAAGGACTCCACCTGCCCGAGGACTCAGGTCAGCTCCAAGACCGGCGATGACGCCAATTCGGAATTCGCGCTCGGCCAGGCTGTGTTCTATCAGAACGGCACCTGGGCGTGGCCGGATTTGCAGGGGGCCGGCGTCAAGGCGGATTCCGTGGGCATGATGCCGATTTACATGGGAGTCAAGGGTGAGGAGAACCAGGGTCTCGACGTGAATTCCGACGCGTACTGGAGCATCAACGACAAGGCTTCCGATGCCGACAAGAAGGCCACCAAGGACTTCCTGAAGTGGGTCGTCACCGATCAGGCCGGCATCGATTCGATCTCCAAGGACATGGGTCTGACCACGCCGTTCAAGTCCTTCGAGAAGGTCAAGTCCGATAATCCGCTGGTTCAGGCCGAAATCGCCTACCAGGATTCCGGCAAGGAGGCCGTCTCCACCCGTCCGACCGCCATGATTCCGTCCGAGGAGTGGAAGAACCAGCTCGGTTCCGCCATGTTGGAATACGCGCAGGGCACCGGCGATTGGAGCGCCGTCAAGAAGGCCTTCGTCGACAATTGGAAGACGGAGTACGACGCGTCCCACTGACGGCTGGCGAGCTGACGCCGGACGTGTGAAGCTGCGCTGACGGCATAAAGCATAAAAAGTATATGAAAAAGCGGGAGTGCGCGATTCGATTGGGAATCGCGCACTCCCGCTTTGCGATTTTAGTAATCGAAAGGACGGAAAGTGGAGATCCGCGCGCACCGTGTTGTCCACGGCGAACCGGATCCTGCCTTACGCGGCCGGCCTCTGCGAGGTCGCCTTACGCGGCTTGACCACACCGCCTTTCGCCTGAGGGCCTTACTTGTTGAGAACCTTCTTCATCAGATCGGCGGAGACTTTGGCGAATGCGAACTGGCCGAAGCCCGGGTCGACGGAAGCGAGGTTGGAATTGACGATCTGATCGAAAGCATTGTGCTTCATGATGTTTCCTTTCGGACGGCCGCTGGTTTTCTTCTTTGTTTCTGTCTTCTCACATCGCGCGGCGCATCGCTTTTTATGCTGTTTTCTTGTTTCTTGTTTTTCTGTTGTTTTTCTGTTGTGCCTTCACTATAGGCAGGCCGGCATGGTTAAGGCATGCCGCAATTGTCTTTTTTATGGTAAATTCATCGGGTCATCTTGAAGAAAATGCAAACATATGGTTGCATTTTCTTCTGCGCATGTCGATTGCGCGCGATTTGTCGGAAACGACAGCGCGATGTGAAGCGGCTGGGCGGCAGAAAGCGATTCAGCGCGAATCGACGCGGATTACAGGCTGCTACTGCAGAATGAAGCCGGCGACGTCGGTCGGGCCGATCTCCAGCACCTGCCCCTTGGTTGTGATCAGCACGTGCTGATGGCCATTCCATTGGAATTTTCCGTAGAACAGATTGCCTTCGTGCAACACTGCGCCGATCGCGCCCTTGCCAGTTGCCGCGGAAGCGGGCTGCGTCTGCTGGACGGGTTGCTGCGTCTGTTGCGGCACGGGCTGCTGCGCTGGCTGGGTTTGCGGTGTTGGCTGTACGAATTGGGTTTGTTGCGAGTCGATCGGCAGCTGTGCCGGCTGTTGCGCGTCGATGGGCTGTTGCGCCGGTTGGACGGGCTGCGCCGCCGGCTGGACAGGCTGCATAGGCTGGACGGGCTGGACGGGCTGGACGGGTTCTTCCACGGGAAGATGGCGCAGGGTCTCCGCGATGCGGTCGAGCGGATCGTCGATCTGGCCGATGTCGTATCCGTTGGTGAACCGGACGGTCGTGAACATCTGCTGCTCGACCTCTTCGGGAGACATTTCGGCTTTGCCATCAAGCGCGTCCGCGCAACGTTCGAAGAACTCGTTCACCTCGACGATGTTGTATCCCGCGGAGAGATACGTTGTGGTGAGCCGGACGTTTCGTAGCTCGCGTGCCGTGATTGTAGATACCATGTCCACCATTATTCCACGAATGTGATGATTTTGCGCATAAAACGGAAAACGGTCGCAAAACATGCGGGAATCATGCCGTGCGACCGTTTGTATTGATGCCTATTTTTCGGGCGATGTGTACGTTATCCGCGCTTCGACTTGCCGACCCTGCCGAACGTGAATGCGCGGACGATCGCCACAATGCCAAGCACCACCAGCGCGCACCCGCCAAACAGAATCAGCCAGCCGGTGGAGGCCAGCGGGCTGAGCAGCATCACGCAGCCGGCCACAATCGAAATCAGCGCGTATATCACAGCCCATGCGGAACTCGGCATGCGCCACGATTCAACAAGCGCCATCACGCCTTCCATCATCCAACCGAGGCCCACCACCATGGTGACGAGCACTGCCAGCATGGCGCCGGACAGGGTCGAATTCTTCAGCATGACCACGCCGCCGATCGTCAACAACAGACCGACCAGAATGTCAAGCACGCGCCAGCCTCCCGGCAGACCGAGCTCCACAATTGCGGTGACGATACGGATCACCCCGGAAATCACGAAATACGCGCCCAACGCAACCGCGGCGATCTTCAGCGTCACCCCCGGCCAGATGAGTAGCGCAATGCCGAGCACAATCGCCATCACGCCGAGCACGCCGTATACACCGCGAATGGCATTCTTCGCGCGTTGCGGCAGCCACGATTCCACCAACTTGAACGGGCTTACCGGCTCCCACTCGCCACTGTCGTTGCTATGGCTATTCGGGTCGTAACCATACGGATTACCGTACGGATATCCATACGGATTGCCGTACGGGTTGCCATATGGATTGCCGGAATAGCGAGGGGTCTGCTCGGCATCTGGTCCGCCGCTTTGTGGACCGTTCTGCTGTTGCGATTGCTGCGCTTGCTGGCTCGGTGCATAGGCGCCGTATCCCGGCTGCGGTGGTTGACTGGGGTCGTTGGGATTGCCGGGATTCATATTTGGATAGCTCATGATGCCCTCCTTCAGAAAAACATGCTTTGAGGCGTCGTTTGCTTCAAAGACGTGCTTTCATTTTAGGCACCCTGCCTGTTTTCAGCCATCAACAGAATCGGCCGGCCTGCCTATTGGCAAGTCGGCCGGAATTATGCCGCGAATCGGCGGTTATGCTTGAGGCTGAAGCTGGCTTAGCTTAGAACAGCTTGAGCTGAACGTTGAGGCTGAGCGGCTGGTCGGCGGGCAGCTGGTACTGCTCATGCACCGGCGACATCCACGAATCGTCGCCGCCGACGCCCATTTGCGCGGCCAGCAGACGCAGGAACATGTGACGCGGCTTCGGCAGCTCATCCTGATGCAGCGCCTCTTCCAGCATCGTGCTCGAATACGGCAGTAGGCTCATCGCGAACGGCTTTGCGCCGGCACCGCGCTTCACGCGCACACCGTGGCCGGAATCGTCCGTGATCTCCGCCCAACGCACATCCTCATGATTGCCGGTTTCCTGCGGCAGCAGGTACGGCGCGCAATCATCGCCAGCCGTCGTGCTCCATACACCCAGCTTCGCGTGCCTGCGGTCGGCGTACGTCTCTTCCGGACCGGCGCCGTAGAATCGCAGGTTCGCATATTCCACCGGCAGCGCCCATTCGATACCGAACGCCGGAATCGTTGGCAGATCGCCGTTCTTCTCGCCTGGATACTCGACGTCGAGCGAAACGAGGCCGGCCGTGTCGGCAACGTAACGGACCGTCACTTTCGTGCGCTGCGGAATCGCCAATTCGTACGTATACGTGGCTTCCACGGCATTTTCTCCACGATTTGCGATCGCGCAGTCGACGCAACGCGCATACTTTCCTGCGACCGCCCACGCGGCACGTTCGAAAGCGTGTCCAGCACCGCGATCGTTGTCCGTCAGCGGACGGAACGTGGTGATCGACGGGCGGCGCAGCACGAATTCGCGCTCGCCGAACGTATATGAAACCATACCCCCTTGTGTGCGGGAGAACAGTGCTTCACGACCCTGTCCGCGCACGCCGGCGTTCCAGCGGCCAAGGGTGACGGTGCCGTCGGCCGGAGCTCCGGCCGCGTCAACGGCATCTGCAGTGGTCTTCGCACCTGCCACCACGCACTGGCCGAACGCCAGCTCGTAGCCGGCCGGTGCCCAATCGCAAGCGTTGCCAAGCTGCTGCGATACCTCCAAAACCAGCTCTTCGGCGTTGCTGCGGTAGTCATCAACCGGCCAATCGACTTCGAATGAAGCGCTCTCGCCGGCGGCCACGTCGAAACGGCGCGTAGTCGACCATACCGGCTTGCCGTCGGCCAAAATCCGCAGCACGAAGCGATAATCGCCCGTAGACACGAACAGATTGTCGTTCGTAATACGCGCTTCATCGACCGAAACCGCAATTTTCACGTTCGCATACAGCTGCTTGACTTCCTGCGCTTTCGGCGAGGGGGTGCGGTCGGCGAACAGCAGGCCGTCGCCGGAGAATTCGTAATCGCTTGGACGATCGCCGAAATCGCCGCCGTAGCACATGCGTGTCGTGCCGTCGGGCAGCTTGGTCTCGATTGCCTGGTCGATGAAATCCCAAATGAAACCGCCCTGGTACATCGGGTAGCGTTCCAACGCCGTGTATTCGTCCATATTGCCGCACGAATTGCCCATTGCGTGCATGTATTCGCAGGAAATGTACGGCTTCTTTGGACCGTCCGTATGTGCCGGGCTGCCGTCGTTCAGATAGCGTTCGATTTCGTCAGCATGCGCGTACATACGGCTTTCGATGTCCGTCACATCCTCGAATTCGCGCATGTGCACGGAACCCTCGTAATGTACCGGACGATTCGGATCAATCGTGTGCGCGTGGCGATACATCGCACGGAACACCTCGCCCGCGCTCGACTCGTTGCCAAGCGACCAGATCAGCACGCTCGGATGGTTGTAATCGCGGCGCATCATGCTGTTGATGCGGTCCACGCACGCGCCCTCCCATTCGGGGCGGCTGCCGGGGATGCCGTCTTCAGGACGCTCGACATTGTTTGCCACCCACGTGCCGTGCGTCTCCATATTCGTCTCGTCGATCAGATACAGACCGTACTCGTCGCACAGGTCGTACCAATACTCCTGGTTGGGGTAGTGGGAGGTGCGGATGGCGTTGATGTTGTGGCGCTTGCAGAAGACCACGTCGGAAAGCATGTCCTCGCGGGTGATCGCACGCCCGCGCTTCGCGTCGAATTCGTGGCGGTCCGCGCCCTTGAACACGATGCGCTTGCCATTGAGCGTCATAATGCCGTTTTCGATGCGGAATGTGCGGAAGCCGATCTTCTGCGTCACGGTTTCGATGATGGCGCCGTCATGTCCGACGACGCGTACGGTCAGCGTGTACAGCGTCGGCGATTCCGCGCTCCACGGCGCGATGTTCGTCATTTTGCCGGAATTAAGGGCGATTTCGCCGTTGCAGGCCTGCGTTGATTCCCATACGACATTTCCGTCGCCGTCGCGCAGCGTGCTTTCGATAGTCATCGCGTCGGCGGGGTTGCGCAAGGTGAGTGCCGCGTTGAGTTCGGCGGTGTCGGCCGTACCGGCGGTGTCGGCTGCGGTGTAGTCGGCTTCAAGCTGCACGGTTTCGACGTGCGTATGCGGCTGGGCGGCGAGCTCGACGGTGCGGAACAGGCCGTGCAGTCGCCAGAAATCCTGGTCTTCCAGCCAAGAGGCGCTCGAATATTCGTAGCAGGCGACGGTGAGCGTATGCTCGGCTTCGGGGGAATCGGCGGCGTTGCCATTGCCGTTTCGCAGCGCTTCCGTCACGTCGAATTCGCTCGGCGTGAATCCGTCCTCGCCGTAACCCACGAACGTGCCGTCAAGCCATACGTAGATCGCGGTGGCGGCACCGTGGAAGGTGAGGCTGACCGTGCCGTCGTTTTCCAGCGTGCGCGCAAGCTGCGCGTCGAGCGCGAATCGACGGCGGTAGATTGCCACATGGTTGTTTTCCGGAATATTTGGCGCCTGCGGATCCTCGTGACCGTCCCACGGATATTGGATGTTGACGTACTTGTTCTTGAGATAGCCGGCCATCTGCAAGTGGCCCGGCACCTCGATCGCGCCGAAATCGCCATCCTCGAAATCGACGGCCGCGAACGGAGCGCTTTCCACGTCCACGTTGCGCGCTTGTTCGATACGAACCTTCCATTCGCCGTCGAGGCTCTGCTTCGGCTCGCTCGTCTCGCCGATGACATATCGGTGGCTGGAATGTGCCGGCTTGCGGTTCGCTGCGAACACCGTCGGATCGGTGAGCCAGCTTGCACTTGCCGTGGTTGCATGTACGATTGCGAGTTCGGCTGTATCTGCCATCTTGCATCCCCCTGTATTACTTGATGTCACTGCATCGTTGCGGTTGCGCCGTGCGATGTTGCACGACCGTTTAGTAATGAATTTTACTAACTACCGATAATATATCACACTTCATGGTATCGTGCACCCGTCGCGTGCCATGCATCGTTCCGCCACATGTCCATTTTTCACACGCCGAGGATGTGCGATAATAACAGGATGCGCCGATGGCGTCCGCCCGGTGCCCACAACCGCGCAGCGTTGCCTCGCCTTTGCAAAATGCTTGCGATTCCGCGGATTTTCGATTTCCGCGATTCGAGGCATACGTAAGACGGGGGAGAGCTGACTACTCCGCGGCGCTCCCAAGGAGATCACCATGGATGATCGCAAGAAAGATCAGTCCATCCAGTCCCATGCCAATTTTGACGGCGATTCCGCTACGGGCGATCGCACGCAGATTCGGCAGGATCAGCAAAACCAGCAGCCGCCACAAATCGACCCGTCGCTTGCCGACGCGCAAGCCGTGGCCGCATCGCTCGGCGTCGATCCGAACACCGGTCTGAGCCAAGCCGAAGCTGAACGCCGACTCGCGCAATACGGGCCGAACGAGCTCGCATCCGCACCACCCGTGCCAAAATGGAAGAAGTTCCTGGCGCAGTTCAAAGACCCCCTCGTCTACCTGCTGCTCGCTGCCACCGGCATCTCGCTCATCGCATGGTTCATCGAAAAAGCCAACGCTGCGCCAGGCGCGGAAGGCGGCGAAATACTGCCGTTCGACGCCATCGTCATTGTGCTTATCCTTATCGTCAACGCGGTACTCGGCTACATTCAGGAATCGAAAGCGGAAGAAGCCGTCGAAGCGCTCTCCCAAATGACCGCGCCGCAAACCAACGTGCTGCGCGACGGCAAAATCGCACGCATCAACACCGTCGACGTGGTGCCGGGAGACATGGTCGTGCTCGGTGAAGGCGACTCCATTCCCGCCGACGGACGTCTGCTCGCCGCCGCCAGCCTGCGCGTGGCGGAAGCGAGCCTGACCGGTGAAAGCGTACCGGTCGGCAAAAACGTTGACACACTTGCCGAAGCCAAGGCCTTGGGTGATCGCGCCAATATGGTGTTCAACGGCACGTCCGTAACGCAAGGCACCGGCCGCGCAATCGTGACGAGCACCGGCATGCGCACGCAGGTCGGTAAAATCGCGGACCTTCTGCAGGCCACGGATGATGATGACAGTCCGCTGCAGAAGGAAATGAACTACGTTTCCAAGATTCTCGGCATCGCGGTGTGCATTATCGCGGCGGTCGTGCTGGTGGCGCTTGCGCTGACCGAAGGCTTCAACGACATCCACGACGTAATCGATTCGCTGCTGCTATCCGTTTCGCTGGCCGTTGCGGCCGTGCCGGAAGGGCTCGCCGCGATTCTGACAGTCGTGCTCGCGCTCGGCGTGCGCCGCATGGCCGAACATCATGCGATCGTCAAGAAACTGCATTCCGTGGAAACGCTCGGTTCCGCGTCGGTGATCTGCTCCGACAAAACCGGCACGCTCACCCGCAACGAGATGACGGTGGAACGCGTGGTCACGCCGAGCGGTGAGGTGCAGCTGACCGGCACCGGCTATGCGCCAGAAGGCAGAATGATTGCGATTTCCGATGCCGGGCTTACATCCACCCCGTCGCTCGCGCAGGAAGCGGCACAGCTTGAAGCCGTCGCCACGCTCGCAGTGGGCGCGCTGGCCAACGACGGCGAACTGCGCGAAAACACAGGTGCCGGCGATGGTTCCGCTGCTTCCGACATAACGTGGGAAGCCGTCGGCGACCCGACCGAAGTGTCGCTTATCGTCGCCGCACGTAAGGTGAAGGCCGATCGCAAATACGCCAACTACACGCGCATCGGCGAGATTCCATTCACCTCCGACCGCAAACGCATGGCCGTCGTCGCGCAGGACAACGCCGATGCCGGGCGTCTCACCGTCTTCGCCAAGGGTGCCCCCGATGTACTGCTCGGCTACTGCAGCCGCATCGCGGTCAACGGTGCCGTACGACCGATGACGCAAGGCGATCGCCAGCAGATCCTCGCCGCCGTGGAACGCCTGTCCGCCGAAGCGTATCGTACGCTGGGCCAGGCGTACCGGCCACTCGGTACCGCGTCGCTCGCCGCAGTGCCGGGCGTGCGCATCAACGCCGCCGGTCACGTCGCCGACATCGCCGACCAAAGCGATGTGCTGGAAAGCGACTTGATCTGGGTCGGTATGGTCGGCATCATCGATCCGCCGCGTACCGAAGTGCGCGATTCCGTCGCCGAAGCGCATCGCGCCGGCATCCGCACCGTCATGATTACCGGTGACCATCCGCTTACCGCGGCACGCATCGCCAGCGATCTGGGCATTATTGAAACGGACGGAGACGGCAGCTCGGTCGGCAGCGCCGACCTTAGTAGCAAAGTGCTCACCGGCGTTCAACTCGACGAGCTGCCGGACGAGCAAGCGTTCGACAAGGCCACCCGCGAAATATCCGTGTACGCGCGCGTTGCGCCGGAACACAAGCTGAAAATCGTCGAATCGCTGCAACGGCAAGGCAATATCGTGGCTATGACCGGCGACGGCGTAAACGATGCTCCCGCCGTCAAAACCGCGGACATCGGCGTCGCGATGGGCATCACCGGTACCGAAGTTACCAAGCAGAGTGCCAAGATGATCCTCGCCGACGACAACTTCAGCACCATCGTCGAGGCGGTACGCGAAGGCCGTGGCATTTTCGACAACATCCGTAAGTTCCTGCGCTATTTGCTGAGCTCCAACGTCGGCGAGGTGTTCACCGTCTTCGGCGGTGTGATGCTCGCCGGATTCCTCGGCATCACCCAGCCTGGCAGCCAAGGTGTCACCGTGCCGCTGCTCGCCACGCAGCTGCTGTGGATCAACCTGCTTACCGACGCAGCTCCGGCGCTCGCCATGGGTGTCGACCCGTCCACCGACGACGTGATGGCACGCAAACCGCGCAAACTCACCGATCGCGTGATCGACGGACAGATGTGGGGCGACATCATTTTCATCGGTTTGATTATGGCTGCCGTCACGCTGATTGGCATGGACATGCACCTCGCCGGAGGCTTGTTCACCGACCGTTCCGTGGATGCTGTCGGACATGATGCGCAAATGACTGAGGCGCGCACGATGGGCTTCACCATCCTTGTGTTTGCGCAGATGCTCAACGCGCTGTGCTCTCGCTCGCACGACCAATCGGTGTTCGTTGGACTGTTCGCTAACAAATGGCTGTGGGGTGCGATTGCGTTGTCTGCGCTGTTGCAGGTGGTGGTGATTTACGTGCCGTTCCTCAACACCGCGTTCGGCACGATGCCTCTGTCCGCCGGCGCGTGGGTCGAATGCCTTGGATTGGCGATGGTCGTGCTCGTCGCGTCCGAGCTGCGCAAGTGCGTTCTGCGCGCTCTGCGCAAGTAGTCTTTCGTTTTTCCGTCTTCCATCCGCGTTCTGCCGTGCCGTGACCCGTTGCGTCGGCAAAATGCGGATGGATAACGTTGCGTCGGCTTATAGCGCCGCCGCGCTAGACTGGATTGCGATTGGCGGGCGCGCATTGGTTGCGCGTCCGTTCGTATGACGATTGTTCCGGCGTTTTTTGGAGGAATTTCGATGCTGCTGTCCGATCGCGACATTCTCGCCGCACAGGCCGACGGTCATATCTCACTCGATCCGTGGACCCCGGAGATGGTGCAGCCGGCTTCGATTGACGTGCGTTTGGACCGGTTCTTCCGTCTGTTCAACAACCATGCGTATACGTATGTGGATCCGGCGGAGAACCAGGGCGAGCTGACCGAGCAGTTCGAAGTCCGGCCGGACGAGCCGTGGATTCTGCACCCGGGCGAGTTTGCGCTCGGGTCCACATGGGAGTATGTGAAGCTCGATGCATCCATCGCGGCTCGTCTTGAAGGCAAAAGCTCGCTCGGTCGTCTCGGCATCCTTACCCACTCCACCGCGGGCTTCATCGACCCTGGCTTTGAAGGTCATATCACGCTGGAATTGTCCAACGTGTCGACACTGCCGGTGAAGCTGTGGCCGGGCATGAAGATCGGCCAGATGTGCTTCTTCCAGCTGAGCTCGCCGGCCGAGCATCCGTACGGCTCCGCCGGCACCGGCTCGCACTACCAGGGCCAGCGTGGCCCGACCCCGAGCCGCTCCTACGTGAACTTCTATAAGGCCGATATCACTGACTGATGCATCACAGAATCCCCGGCGCGATGTCATGCACGGCGAGCCATCCGCGTAGGTCGCTGAACTCGTCGAGGCTGACGGAGTGGTCGAGCCCACGGTAGCTTTTCGCGGTGAGGAACGTGTGCTCGTCCAGCCAGGCGCTCATGGCGAAAAGCTCCGGCTTGGCGATCACCGTATCGCTGTTGCCGTAACCGAAGAACGTGGGAATATTGAGCGGCGCGATACGGTCGTCGGCAGGCGCGGTGCCGCGGACGAGCCCAGGCGCAAGGAATCCGGACAATGAAATCGACGCACGGTAGCGTTCCGGATGCATGCGCAGCAGATGGATCGCCAGCAAGCCACCTTGGGAAAAGCCGATCGGCACGACGGCACGGTCTTCGGGAACGTTCTGCGACACCCAATCGTCGATAGCCATGGATGCGGCGAACGCGTCGCGGTCGAGGTCTTCGCCGGACGGCACGCAATCATGGAACCAGGAGTACGCGCCTGGAGTGAACGTGCCGGCCGCCTGCAGCGTCAGCGGCGCGCGCAGTGAAGCGTAATCGTTGTATGGTGCGATGTATCGCATCATATCGGCAAGGTCAGCCTCATTCGATCCCCAGCCATGCAGGCACAGGAACAGCGGCCGTTTCGGTGTCGCGTTGCCGCCGCCGCGCGAATACTGGACGTGCGTCACCTGCAGCGGTTCGCCGAAACGGCCCGGCACCACATCCGATTCGCGTCCGATCAGCTCCGTTTTGTTGCTGTTGTCTGCGGTTTGCGGAATTTCATGTTCGATTGCGTCGCTCATACCTTCCCAATATAGCGTGCGTCGATAGCGTGAGAAGGTGGTCGTGAAAAAAGAAGACCCCGGCGGGATTGGCCGCCGGGGAGAGAAAGGAGAGAGAAGAAGAAAGGGTTCAATTGTCGGGAACTCTTGTGTTCCTGGTCAGCTCGTTGTGCTGACAGTTCATATATAACCATTCGATGCTGAGCGCATGTCTGGTGTTTTCTGAAAACTTCCTGAAAATCCGATGGCGATTTCGTTCAGGCGCAATTTGGCACAGTTCCCGACGAACACGATTTCGGCTGGATGCGATTCCAGCCGATCGTCCGCCATTGCGCAATCGTCCGTCGCCACGCGATCCGAACGCCGGAAATCGAAAAAACGTCAGATCTGCGCGTCCGCATCCACGCTCATCACATACACGTTGCGTCGCAGCTGCTTGCTTTGCGCGCGCGTGATGTCGCCCGCCTCGTACATGTCCTGGATCACGCCCAGCTCGATGCCGTAGCTTTCGCGCTTGACCTCCTCGGCCTGTTCCTGCGCTTCGGCGCTGATGCCCATATTCGGCCGCGCCCTCAACGCGGATTCGCTGCGTCGGTAGTCCAACAGCAGGCCGGAGCAGTGCTCGGTGTTGTACGTGTCGCCGCCCATCTCCTCATACAGTCGGTCGATCACATGTTCGATCGCATCCACTTGGACCACGCGCGTATGCGCGAACAGTTCATCGTCGCTGAACAGCGGGGTCGTGCGCCGGATACGGCTGTTCACACGCCTCACCAGCGTGCCTGTACGACGCTGCAATGCGCGCAGACGGCCCTTCAATCGCCAGATCGTACGACCGGAATTATGTTCCGTCTCGATGTGGCGCAGCGAGCTCATGATCTGGTCGAGCAGGCGCTCGCAGGCCTCGGCTTCCAGATCGTTCGCGGCGCGGTTCCCGGTCGGATTCGCCTTGATCGCAGCGCGCACGCCCGCCAGTCGATTCTTGACGTATTCCTTCTCCCAATTCAGCGCGTCGATCTGCAGCCTCATATACCCCTGCGGATCGATTTCGCCGGTGTGTTGCTTCAGTCGCGTGATGCGTTTCGTATACGAGTCGATGACCATGAGCACCGCACGTCGGTTGTCGGGCGTGACGCGTCCCGTCAGCTCCTCGACGGTCCGCCGCAGCACTTCGATGGTGATTTCCGTCATTTCCGTGGACGTGTCCTTATTGCGATTCGGCGCGAGCAGCGGCAGCAGGAAATTCGCCAGCAGCAGCGTCATCACGATCACACCGCCGGCGATGAAGATCAGTTCGTTGCGCATCGGGAAATTCGCGCCCGCCGCGATTGTGTACGGAATCGTGAACATCAGCGACAGTGTGATGGTGCCCTTCGGCCCGCCGAACGTCATGACGGCCGCCGATCGCCAGCGCTTCGCCGTCATCTTGCGTCGCTTGCCGGTGGTGGTGTCGCGCGCCAATCGCAGCATCAGCGAAATCCATAGGAAACGCATGGCGATCACCACGGCCGAAACGGTCAGAATCGCAATCAAAAGCAGCCAATTGCTGACGCGTGGATCGTCCCAGCTGGCGGTCATCGCGGTCGGCAACAGCATGCCCAGCAGAATGAATACGGTGCCGTTCAGCGAAAACGACAGCACTCCCCATACGCTGGACGAGACGATGTTCGTGCGCGCCACGTTCGGGCCGATGCCGGTGCGGTCGAAACGGATGATCAGGCCGGCGGCCACCACCGAAAGAATGCCGGAGACGTGGATCGATTCCGCGCCCAAATACAGGATGAACGGCAGGAACAGCTCCATCAGAATGCGGCTGGTGGTCGTCTCCCAGCCGAAGGAGCGCAGCGATTCGAACAGTATGTCGGCCATCACGCCCAGCACGATGCCGAAAATCGCGCCGCCGAAGAACGAGAACACGAAATGCGCAGCCGATTCGCCCACTTCGAACACGCCGCTGACGGCCGCCGCTATGGCGAACTGGAAGCCGACGATGCCGGACGCGTCGTTGAACAGCGATTCGCCCTTCAGCACGCTCGTCTGCCGTTGTGTCAGCGCCGCCTCCTTGCCGAGCGACGACACCGCGACCGCGTCGGTCGGACCGAGTGCCGCTCCGAGCGCCAACGCGGCGGCGAGCGGAATCACCGGCCATATGGTGTGCAGCGCGAAACCGACCGCCACCATGGTCGCGATCGCCAGACCGATCGCCAATGACAGCGACAGCTTCACCGACTTGAGCAGCTCCGATTTGTCGATTTCGTGCGCTTCCAAATACAGCAGCGGCGCGATGAACAGTACCATGAACAGTTCAGGGCTGAGCGTCACGTCCGGGAAAAACGGCAGCTGCGACGCCAACGCGCCCAGCGCGATCTGCACAAGGGGGGTTGAGACCTTGGGTATGAAGCGACTTATGAAGGAGGATAATACGACGGCAGCGATGATACATAGAATCAACTCGAATACTGCCAACATGCCTCCTTCGCGCGTGTTTCCAACCTTTTTCAAGGGTACCAAGAGGTAGTTATGAGCATGTTTCGCTGTGGGCGTGAGATGGGGGACCCGCCGTCGTGGCCACGCGCGTCACGTCCGCCACGTTTTCTGTCACGCAGACACGTCCTCCACTACACTGTGGGCTATGCGATGGGATGACGATATGGGGCTGGCGATCGCGCTCGCCAGCGAAGCCGCCGCGGATGGCGAGGTGCCGGTCGGTGCTGTCGTGCTTGCCGCTGACGGCCGAGTGATTGGCCGCGGGCGGAACCTGCGTGAGACGTATGCCGATCCGCTTGCCCACGCCGAAGTCAAGGCGATGGCTGAAGCGGCCGCCTCGCTTGACACTTGGAATCTCGCTGATTGCACGCTTGTCGTTACGTTGGAGCCGTGCCCTATGTGCGCCGGTGCCTGTCTGCAGACGCATATCGGACGTATTGTGTTCGGTGCGTGGGATGCCAAGTTGGGTGCATGCGGTTCGGTATGGGATATTCCCCGCGATCCGCACGTCGGACTTGTACCGGAAGTGATTGGCGGTGTGCGCGAAGCGGAATGCGGGCGATTGATGACCGATTTCTTCGCGCGCCGACGCTAATTACTTTCCGAAAGAAACAAACACGCAGGGCGATGGGAAGAAAAGCGGTATGCAGTATCATCAAAGCGTCATACCAACCAAGAATCGCAAGAAAAGGATGCTGCAATGACGCTCATTCAGACTTTCCACGGCACCGCTTCCAACGGCACACCCCTTACCGCCGTGTATGCCGAGCAGCCGGCTGCCGCCGCAGCTTTTGCTCTGGTGTTCCCCGGCAGCGATTTGCCGAGATTCGTGCATTGGGGTCGCCCGCTCACCGCACCGGAAACCGTGATCAACACGTTCGACGCGCTCGCTCCGCAGCGTGTTTCCGGAGCCCTCGACTACACCGCATGGCCGAGCGTGCTGCCGACACAGTCCGAAGCGTGGTCCGGCTCTGACCGTTTCGACGTGCGCCGTGACGGCGTGGAACTGTTCTGCAAGTTCCAGGTCACCGACATCAAAGCCGAAACCGTGGCCGCCGGCAAAACCTACACCATGGCCGAAAAAGACGGCTACCCCAGCTGGAGCGTGGCCTCCGAGCCCAAGCAGACGCCTACCGTCACCGTCACTGCCGAGGACGTGGAACAATGCGTGAAACTTACGTGGACCTGTGAGCTCGATGAAACCGGCCTCATCCGCCAGCATGCGGAGGTGACGAACACCGGCGAGGGACGACTCGAGATCGGCAAGATCGAACTTGCATTCAGCGTGCCCGCCGACGCCAACGAGATCCTCACCACCACCGGTCACCATCTGCGTGAGCGTTCCCCACAGCGCCAGGACTTCACCATCGGGCGCTTCGCCAAATCCTCCATGATCGGCCGCCCCGACTTCGACGCCACCCTGCTGCTCAGCGTTGGCGAACACGGCTTCGGTTTCACCCACGGCAACGTCTACTCCGCGCACGTGGCATGGAGCGGCAACAGCGTGCTGTCCGCGGAACGACTGCCCTACACCACTGGCGTGATCGGTGGCGGCGAAGTGCTCTTCGGCGGCGAAGTCGGTCTGGAACACGGTGAAAGCTACACCACGCCATGGCTCGTCGGCTCTTACGGCGAGGGGCTCAACGAAGTCGCCTCACGCTTCCACGGTTACATCCGCCGCGTGCACCGCGACTGGCTCGTGGACCATGGCATCGCGCCCAAGCCGCGTCCGGTCATCCTCAACACGTGGGAAGCCGTCTACTTCAACCACGATTACGACACCCTGACCGCCCTCGCCGACAAAGCCGTGGAAAGCGGCGTCGAACGATTCGTCGTGGACGATGGCTGGTTCGGCGCCCGCCGTGACGACACCGCCGGCCTCGGCGACTGGCAGATTTCGCAGGACGTCTGGCCCGACGGAGACAAGTCCCTGAAGGCGCTCGCCGACTACGTGCACGGCAAGGGCCTCGAATTCGGCCTGTGGTTCGAGCCGGAAATGGTCAACCCGGACTCCGATATGTTCCGCGCCCACCCGGACTGGGTGCTGAAGCCCACCGCCAACCGTCTGCCGATGCAGGGGCGCACTCAGCAGGTCGTCGATCTCACCAATCCTGACGCGTACGCGTACATCTACGGCGCCATGGACAAGCTCGTCGGCGAACTCGGCATCGACTACATCAAATGGGATCACAACAAATACGTCACCGAAGCGGTGTCGCCGCGCACCGGACGTCCCGCCGTGCACAACCAGACGCTCGCCGTGTATCGGATCTTCACCGACCTGAAAGCGGCCCATCCCGGTCTGGAAATCGAAAGCTGCTCGTCCGGCGGCGGCCGCGTCGACCTCGGTATCCTCGAAGTCGCCGATCGTATCTGGGGTTCCGACTGCGTCGACCCGGTGGAACGCGCCGACATCCAGCGCTACACGTCGCTGCTCGTGCCGCCGGAGATGATCGGAGAGCACGTGGGCGCTTCCCCGGCGCATTCCACGCACCGCGCCACCTCCCAGGAGATGCGCATGGCCATGGCCTTCTTCGGCCACATGGGCATCGAATGGAATCTGCTCAAGGAACCGCAGGAGGACATCGACAAGCTCGCCGAATGGACGGCCGAATTCAAAAAGCATCGCGAATGGTTCGCCGTCGACACCGCGGTGCATTCCGACGCCGCCGATCCGGCCGTGCGCGTGGACGGCTGCGTCATGCCGAACAAGGCTGCCGCGATCTACCGCTTCACGCAGCTGACCACGTCGCAGACCTACCCGGCCGCTCCCGTGAAGCTGCCCGGCCTCGATCCGGACGCCGTATACGAGGTATCCCCGCTCGACGTGAGCCTCGACCTGGCCAAGCAGGACATCGGCAACGGCCAGAGCCCGCTCGGCTGGTGGACCGCCGACGGTGTGAAGATGACCGGCCGCGCGCTCGCCACCTACGGCATCCGTCCGCCGGCAATTCATCCGGCGCAAGCCGTCCTGTTCAAGGTGGTGCGCGTCTGAAGTAACTGGTTTACTTTCTGATTCGCTTCCGATTTATTTTTGATTTGCCGGCACTGACCCCCTTCAGCGCCGGCAAATCGTGTAATCAGCCTATGTATCGGCTGTATCGGTCTGCGTAGTCAGCCCACATACTGCCGAATCGCCTGCGCGGCGGCGGCTTTGCCCCACATCGCCCAGTCGTGGTCGGCGATTTCGAAATCGACCGGCGCCGCCTGGCTGTGCCGGTACATATTGATGCCGTTACGCAGGTTGTCTATGCCGAGTTTCGCAATGAACGACGATTCGCCAGCGATCATGATTTTGTCGGGCATGGCAAGATTGGCGATGGTCGCGATCAATGTACCCAAACGGAAACAGGTGCGGTTCACCAGATTCGTGGCCTGCGTTTTGCTGGCGCGCGCTGCGGCCGCAAATTCGTCGAACGTCGCCGGATGTCCGATCATTTCCGAATATTCTGTTGCGATTGAATTGTCAGTTAGGCACGTCGCGCAACCTTTATGTCCGGAAATGCAGCGCGGCCCGTCGGGGTCGACCAGAATATGCCCGACCAGGCCATAGCTTTTGTCGGGATTGTCGATCGGCTCGCCGTTGACGGTGAGCGAATATCCCACGCCGATGCCGATCGTCACCACGGCGAAACTGTTCAATCCGACGCCCGAGCCGAACATGCACGCGTCCACCACCAATGAGTCGATGTCGTTGTAGATGCCGGTCGGCAGGCCGGTCGCCTTGCGAATCATCGCCGAAAATTCCACCGGCTTCGACCAGTGCAGGAACGGTGCGAACGTCGTCACCGAATCGTCCGTGATATGTCCGCCCAACGAGACGCCGACCGCGCATGGCGAAGGCAATCCCGCCATTATCGCCTCGTCGGCGCAGTCCATGGTCAGCTGCCGAATAACGTCGACCACCGATTCCGGCGAATCGTCGTCGAGCGGCAGGTCATGGCAGCCGGTCACAATCTGCCCAAGCGCGTTTACTGTTACGGCAGTGATATGGGTGGTGTTGATTTTCATGCCGACGAACGTGCGCGCATTGGCGATGATGCGCAGTCCGGTCTGCGGACGGCCGCGACGTTCCGTATTTTCTTTCTGGATTGACTTTTGTGCCGATTTCCGCAAGAAATCTTTCGGTAACTTGCCGCCATGCCCCGCTGCCATTGGCGTCTCTTCGATCACGCCAGCGTAAATCAAATCACTGGTGATGCGCGATACCGCGCCTTGCGAAAGGCCAAGGATCTGTGCCAGCGTGATGCGCGAAATCGGACCGTACTTCATAATGCAGGCCGCAACCTTATGCGTGTACTCCGAGCCTTCAAACCAGTGTGGAATCGGGGAAATCGCCATATCGGACCGTCCTTACCGTCTATTTTCTTTCCAAGAATAACAAAATAACCGTTTTTTATTTCCGTACAGTGCGGGCGCGCGGAAACTGGGAATGAAAACAAGCCGATTCTACAATTAAAAAGCAACGGAGGCTGGTAATGAAGCCGGCCTGCCGTGAAAAAGGAAAATACAAAGGAGTCGAGAGAATGAAACCTGATTCCAATGCCAACACAGGCACCTTCAGGCGGATCGCGGGCCGTGCTATTACGGCTGCATGCGCGATTGTGCTGACGGTTGGGCTCGCGGGCTGCGGCAACAGCACCGCCGGCACGGTCACCTTGGATTTCTTCCAATTCAAGTCCGAGGCGGCGGATTGGTTCACCGCCAAGGCGCGTGAATTCGAGAAAACCCATTCCAACATCAAAGTCAATGTCAACAATTCGTCGGACGCCACCACCGATCTGCGCACGCGACTGGTGAAGAACCGCGAACCCGACGTCATCACCATCAACGGCGACATCAATTACGGCATGCTCGCCGAAGCGGGCGTCTTCCACGATTTCACCGACGACGAGATCGTCGACGAGCTCAATCCGGGCATGGTGAACATCGCGAAGAGCCTCGTGCAGACCACCGACAAGTCCAAGAAGCGTCTGTACGGTATTCCGTACGCGGGCAACGCAAGCGGCTACATCATCAACGCCGATGTGTGGAAGCAGGCCGGCGAGGATCCGGACAATCCGCCGCAGACGTGGAGCGAATTCATCGCGCTGCTCAAGCGGCTCAAGGCCAAGGGCGTCACGCCGGTTGAGGCGAGCACCGCCGATCCGTGGACGTTGCAGGCGCCGCTTGCATCGCTGAATTCGACGCTGGTGCCGGAATCGGAATACGCGTATCTCAAGGACGGCAGCAAGACCTTCTCCGACTTGTGGACGCCCGTCAGCGGCAAGCTGATTGAAATTTACCAGAACTACACGCAGAAGAATCCGGCCGTCACCTACCAGCAGGCTACGCAGGACATCGCTTCCGGCAAGGCCGCGATTCTGCCGCTCGGCACGTACGCGATTCCGCAGATCCGTCTGATCAACAAGGACGCCAATCTGCGGTTCGCGCAGATGCCGGCCACCGACAACGTCAAGGAACAGCAGCTGACCGCCGGCGACGACGTGATGCTGACGATCGGCGCGCATACGAAGCATTACACCGAGGCTCGCGAATTCGTCGACTTCCTGATGAGCGAGGAGAACGTGCAGGATTACTCCAAGCAGCAGTCTGCGTTCACCCCGTACAAGGATACGTACGTCGGCGATGAAGCGTTGAATGGCGTGCTCGACTTCTACAAGGCCGGCAAGCTGGCTGATTTCTGTGACCACTACGTGCCGGCAAGCATCAACCTCGCCGGTTTCCTGCAGACGTTGGTGCAGTCGGGCAATACTAAACGATTCCTGAACAGCATGCAGTCGGAATACGACAAGATCGAAGCCAGGAACTTTAGGTGAGGGGAGGAACGACAATGACTGGCAATATCTCGGCCAAGGCCGACAAGGCCGCCGCAAAGAAGCCGAAGAAGGTTTCGAAATACTCCAAGCGCAAGGTCGATCCGGCGTTCTACTGGATGACCATTCCCGCGATGATTCTCGTGTGCATCTTCCTGTACCTGCCGTTCCTGCAGGGCGCGATGTACTCGTTCACCAATTCGCAGGGTTACGGCGATTACAAGTTCATCGGCTTCAAGAACTACATCGCGATGTTCCAGGACGCACGCGTCGGCCACGCGTATCTGTTCACGATTTTCATCGCGATTCTGATCACGCTCGGCACGAACATCCTCGGCATGTTCCTGGCGGTGCTGCTGAACTCCAAAATCGCCTTCAAGAACGGCTTCCGAGCCATCTTCTTCATTCCGTACACCCTGTCGGTGCTGGTCATCGGCTACGTGTTCAAGTACATCTTCATGACCCCGCTGCCGGCCCTCGGCCAGGCGCTGCACATCGATTGGCTGTCCACATCCATGATCTCCAATCCGGATCTGGCATGGTTCCCGATCGTGTTCCTGTCCATCTGGCAGGGTGTGGCCTACTCCACGCTGCTGTACTTGGCGGGTCTGCAGACCATCGACAACGAAATCTATGAGGCCGCGTCCATCGACGGCGTGAACGCCTGGCAGAACTTCTGGCAGATCACGTTCCCGCTGATTGGCCCGTTCTTCACCATCAACATGGTGCTGAGCCTCAAGAACTCGCTCGGCGCGTTCGACCAGGTCATGGCATTGACCAAGGGCGGTCCGGATTCCAAGACCGAAACCGTCTCCTACCTGATCTTCCAGAACGGCCTGGGCAACGGCGAATACTCCTACCAGATGGCGAACGCGGTCACGTTCTTCATCGTGCTGGCAATCCTCGCATTCGTGCAGCTGAAGTTCTTCAGCGGCAAGGAAAAGGTCTGAGAGTAAGGGGAAGAAATCATGACTAGCGCAACTGTTGCAACCAAGCCGGCCGCCGCGCAAAGCGGACAATCGCAAGCGAAGCCGGAGAAGATCCGCAAGGACCACAGCATCAACTGGTGGCTGACGGCGGCCGTCGCCGTGCTGAGCCTGACGGTGCTCGTGCCGCTGTACTTCGCCGTCGTCACCGCGCTGAAGACGCCGGGCGAAGCGGGCACGTTCAGCCTGCCGACCACGTGGGAATGGCATAATTTCGCGGACGCGTGGAACAAGGTGAACTATCCGAAGGCCGCGCTCAATTCCGCGATCATCACCGTGTGCGCTGTGGTGCTGACGCTGCTGACGAACACGTTCGTCGCGTACGCCGTGGCAAGGAACATGGATAAGCGGTTCTTCCGCTTCCTGTACTACTTCTTCCTGGCCATGATGTTCGTGCCGTTCACCGTCGTCATGCTGCCGATCGCCAAGGAAATGGGCACCCTGCACCTGGACAACCAGCTCGGTCTGATCATTCTGTACACGATTCTCGGCATCGGCACGAACCTGTTCATCGCGATCGGCTTCATCCGTTCGATTCCGATTTCGCTGGAAGAGGCGGCGCGTATCGACGGCGCTTCGACCTGGCGCATCTTCTGGAAGATCATCTTCCCGCTGATGGGACCGATCAACGCCACGATCGCCATCCTGACCGCACTGTGGGCATGGAACGACTTCCTGCTGCCGTTGATCACGCTGACCGACCAGAGCAATCAGACGATTCCGCTGGCGCAGTACGTGTTCCAGAGCCAGTTCACGTCGAACTATCCGATGGCCTTCGCCTCCTACCTGATGGCCATGGCCCCGGTCCTCATCGTCTACATCTTCGCCCAAAAGTGGGTCGTCGGTGGTGTGATGAGAGGAGCCGTTAAGTGAACAGTCCTGTGGACTGTTCATAGGCTCCTCCTGAGCGAGCCGATAGGCGAGCGAAGGCAGGAACAACGCGGCCGTAGGACGTCTGCTTGTGAAGTAAAACTTCACAGCGCCGAGCGGGAATCCTCGTTTCCCCTTTTTCGAGGATTCCTGCTTTTCGTATGCATTGATGTGATTCCGAAGGGCGCATCCCGCTTGCAATATATCTTTCATTTCCTGCTTTGCAAAACGCGCCGCAGGCAAGAAAGAAAAAACGCTTTACGTACCATGGGATATAGCAAAGTTCATCCATTCCACTTAGGCAAAGGAGCTCAATCGCGATGACGAATTTCAATCGTTCCACTCTTCCTGACAACGTCCGTTCGAATGGCGCCACCCCGAATCCATGGTGGGCCAACGCGGTGGTCTACCAGATCTATCCCCGTTCCTTCCAGGATTCCAATGGCGACGGCATCGGCGATCTGAAGGGCATCACCAGCCGCCTCGACTATCTTGCCGACCTTGGCGTGGACGTGCTGTGGCTGTCCCCGGTCTTCAAGTCCCCGCAGGACGACAACGGCTACGACATCTCCGACTACCAGGACATCGATCCGCTGTTCGGCACGATGGCCGATATGGACGAGCTGCTTGCCGAAGCGCACAAGCGCGGCCTGAAGGTCATCATGGACCTGGTCGTGAACCACACGTCCGACGAGCACGCCTGGTTCCAGGCCTCCCGCGACAAGGACGACCCGCACGCCGACTGGTACTGGTGGCGTCCCGCCAGGCCGGGCCACGAGCCGGGCACTCCGGGCGCCGAGCCGAACCAGTGGGGCTCCTATTTCGGCGGCTCCGCGTGGGAGTACGATCCGAAGCGCGGCGAATACTTCTTCCACCAGTACTCCAAGAAGCAGCCCGACCTCAACTGGGAGAACCCCGAGGTGCGCAAGGCCGTCTACAAGATGATGAACTGGTGGATGGATCGCGGCATCGACGGCTTCCGCATGGACGTGATCACCCAGATCTCCAAGACCGTCGACAAGAACGGCAGGCTGCCGGGCGAGGACGGTTCCGAAATCGCCGATCTGCCGGTCGGCGAGGAAGGCTATTCCAGCCCGTTCCCGTTCTGCTCCAACGGTCCGCGTCTCGACGAGTTCCTCGCCGAAATGCGCCGTGAGGTATTCGAAGGCCGTGAAGGCTACATCAACGTGGGCGAGGCCCCGGGCATCACCCCGGCCCGTAACGAGCACGTCACCGATCCGGCCAACAAGGAACTTGACATGCTATTCCTGTTCGACCATGTCGGCATCGACCAGGAAGGCTCCAAGTGGAATACCGTGCCGTTCGAGGTCAAAAACCTGCGCGACCGTATGACCGAGCAGCAGGAGGCCGTGAGGAAGGCCGGTTGGGCCAGCCTGTTCTTCTGCAATCATGACCAGCCGCGCGTGGTCTCCCGTTGGGGCAACGACTCCGACCGCGATTCGCGCGAGCTGAGCGCCAAGGCGTTCGGCATGGTGCTGCACATGCACCGCGGCACCCCGTACATTTACGAAGGCGAGGAACTGGGTATGACCAACGCCCACTTCACCAAGCTGGAACAATACCGCGATTTGGAGGCCCTCAACGGCTATCGCCAGCGCGTGGAGGAAGCCAAGTGCCAGTCGTCCGAATCCATGATGGCCGCCCTCGCCCTCATCGGCCGCGACAACGCGCGCACCCCCATGCAGTGGGACGCCTCCAAATACGCCGGCTTCACCGCGCCAGACGCGCCCGTCGAACCATGGATCAGCGTCAACCCGAATCATGTGGAGATCAACGCGGCCGAGGAATTCGACGATCCGGATTCCGTGTACACGTTCTACAAGAAGCTCATCGCCATGCGGCACAACAGCGCCACCATCTCCACTGGCGAATGGCATCTGCTCGCCGCCGACAGCGATCAGGTGTATGCTTTCACGCGCACCAATGGCGACGACACGATTCTTGTCGTGGTCAACCTCACCGACAGGTCCGCGGCGCTGCCTTCGGACGTGGCGGAGCTGCTTTCCGACGGCGTGTCCGATCCGCAAGTACTGCTCAGCACCTATGATGCTATGCATAGTGTTAAATCGATCGCTCGTGGCGAGCTCGCTCGCTGGGAGGGAGTCGTGATTCAGCTCTGATCGATCTTTCCCTATAACTCTCTGCGGAACGTCCGGCAGGTTCATCACGAAACCTGTCGGACGTTTCTTTTTCCGTGCGATTCTGAGGCACGGCCGGGATTCGATTGCGATTCGGCAATCGCACGGCATTTTCGGCAGACGTGCGCTTACAATAACGTCCATGGAACAAAACGAGGTGCTCAAAGCATTGCGGCGTGATCATGCCGCTGAATTGAAACTGGCCGCCGAACGACTGAAGGGCACCGCACGCCACACGGAGATTATTCCGTCCCCGGTGCTGTCCGAGATGACCGGACATGAGATTCTGCTCAAGCCGGAGAATCTCCAGGTCACTGGGTCATTCAAGATTCGTGGCGCGTATAACAAGATCGCATCGTTGTCTGACGAGCAGCTTGCGCATGGCATCGTCACCGCTTCCGCAGGCAACCATGCCCAAGGCGTGGCATACGCGGCCCGTGAGCGTGGCGCGAAGGCCACCATCTGCATGCCGCAGATCACGCCGCCGTTGAAGGTGGACGCCACCAAAGCGTACGGCGCGGACGTGGTGCTGTGCGGCGAGGTGTTCGACGAATCCGCAGCGCACGCGCAGGAACTGAGCGACAACGAAGGCATGATCTACGTGCCCCCGTTCGATGATTATGAGGTGCTGTGCGGCCAAGGCACCATCGGTCTTGAGATCCTCGAAGACGTGCCGAACGTCACCGACGTGGTCGTGCCCTTGGGTGGCGGCGGTCTGGGCGCGGGCGTGGCGCTCGCCATCAAGACGTTCAAGCCGGAAGTGCGCGTGATCGGCGCCATTCCGGAAGGCAGCCCGGCATGGAAGAATTCGTTGGCCGCCGGTCGCGTCGTCGCAGCCGACCAGGTGCGTACCTCCGCCGAAGGCGTTGCCGTGAAGCGTCCGGGCGACCTGACCTTCGCGCTGCTCAACGAGTTCCTCGACGATCTGGTCACCGTCACCGAGCGCGACATCAACGAGATGATCCTGCTCATGCTGGAGAAGCACAAGCTGGTGGTCGAAGCTGCCGGTGCCGTGTCTCTGGCCGCGCTTGAGCACCTGAATCTGCGCTCGCGCAAGTTCGCCGAGGCGAAGGGCCCGCATGTGGTGGTGCCGATTCTTTCCGGTGGCAATGAGGATACTGTCTCCATCAGCGCGGTGATTCAGAAGGGCATGATTGCCCGTGGCCGCATCATGAACTTCGAGGTTGAGCTTCCGGATACCCCTGGCCAGCTTGTCAAGGTGGCCACGATTCTGGCCGAGCAGCGCGCTAACGTCATCGCACTCGATCACGACCAGTTCAAGGCTTCCAGCCATTACACTGATTCGGTTTCCTTGGGCGTCACCGTTGAGACCAACGGCCCTGAGCACATCGACCGCATCCTTGACGCGATGCGCGCGGCCGGTTTCCAGCCCAAGCGCATCTACTGATTTCACACGGTGGATAAGCGCGGATTCTCGCATATCTTCCGCATCAAAGAAGGCTCCTCAAACCCAATCAGGTTGAGGAGCCTTGCTTGTTCATTCGGTGTTATTTGCCCTGTTCTTCAGCGATCGTCTCATCAACCAACTGCGGCAGCGCGGTCGCAATATCGTTGCGGATCAGCCGCGTTGCCAACCGGTCGTATTGCGTACGTCCCATATTCATGATGGTGATCGGCACGCCCGCCTGCGCGGCTACCGGCACAATGCTCGCCGCCGGCATCACTTCCAGCGTGGAGCCGATCACCCACAATTCGTCGGCCTGCGAGGCAAGACGGTACGATTTTTCGATCGCACCATCCGGCAGCGCCTCGCCAAAGTAGACGACGTCGGTTTTGATGAGCCCGTCGCACGGCATATTGCCGCTGTACGGCAGCTTGCGATGACAGTGCGGATCCGGCTCGTTGTCGAGATTCGCCATGATTTCGGCGGTGTCGTATTTCGCGTGGCACTTCATGCAGTGCGAGGTGCCGATGGTTCCGTGCAGATTGACGATGACGTTGCTGCTATTGCCCGCCTTCTCGTGCAGCGCGTCGAAATTCTGCGTGGCGAGCAGCGTCAGCAGCCCTGCCTGTTCCAGCTTGACGAGCGCTTTGTGTGCGGTGCCCGGCTGCGCGTTCCATACTGGCGATTCCTTTTGCCAGCGCCAGGAATACTCGCGGTCTTCCTTATTGGCTAGGAACGCGTCGATGTCGTACACGTTCATTTGCTCGGGATGTTTGGTCCAGACGCCGTCCGGGCCGCGGAAGTCAGGGATGCCTGCGGACGTGGAGATGCCTGCGCCCGTCAATACTGCGATTTTTTTGCTCATACCTCCATACATACCACCGCGCGGTTTCCTCCGTATGCGTCTTTTTCGGCTTTCCGACCGTATTTGGAAACCGTTGCAGGCTCACGACACGCCCGTAGACAGGTTTTTCTGATGAATTTCAGGCCGTTTTGAGGCTTGTCTGAAGCATTTCTGCGATGATGTGGCGTGCGATAGGCGGTTTTCGACACGCCGATGAATGCGTTGCGCCGCAAGGGTTTTTACGGGGTTTGCGGAATGCCGATTTGCGCAAGTGGACGGGTTCGTGTAAGTTAATCCCTTGCTGCCGCTCAGCGAGTGGTCCGGTTCACTCCGGATTGCGAGGTGGGTGAGTGGTGGTGGTTTGAGAACTCAAGAGCGTATTTGTACTACTTCTTTATAGTCAATGA
>ENA-OUPQ01000078-OUPQ01000078.1-human-gut-metagenome-genome-assembly--contig:-NODE-78-length-64223-cov-17.2576_pt1 | contig 64223 bp, 46 predicted proteins | sample MGYA00237946_ERZ548807 | MGnify/ENA primary metagenome ERZ548807 (study PRJEB26490, sample SAMN05194714) | human gut metagenome | biome: terrestrial biome; feature: human-associated habitat; material...
CCCTTGTGGCGTATAAGGAAACGGTGGATTCGGAATGGATGTTTCCGTCACCGACGAATAACGGCAGACCGAGAAATCCGTCATCGGTTAGAAAACGGTTACAACTGATCTTGGAACGGGCGGGCTGTAAAAAGGTGCGCTTTCACGATCTGCGGCACACCTTTGCGACCATGGCGCTGGAGCACGGTATGGATGTGAAAACGCTCTCAGCAACTATAGGCCATGTGTCCTCGGCAACCACGCTGGATATTTACAGCCATATCACCGATACTATGCAAAGGCAGGCGGCGGTGCATATCGACCGCAAAATCGGCGGTACAGACGCCCAAATGCCGACGGCTCAGCCGTCGGCAAGGAAAGATACCGTCCCAATCGAATTCACGCCGTACAAGCCGAAAATACGCAAACCCGGGACGGGCTGTGTCACGATGATAAACGACCACCTGTATGAGGGACGGTACACTCCGACCAACGCCTACGGCAAGCGGGAAAGCCACAATATCTACGCGAAAACGCGCGAGGAATGCGAAGAAAAGCTCGCGGAAATGATTGTGCAGGTCAAGGCGCAAATCAAGGCGGAAAAAGAGAAAATGACAGGGTGACCGAAAAAGTCACTCTGTCAAAATTTGCGTCGCTGTAAACAAAGAAAAGTCTTACCTGCGATATCCGTTTTTCTGGCACATTTCATTTATTGATTCTGCAAAAATCGAACGGGAGTGTTTATCAGGGTTATCATTGCAGTTTTTCTTGTATATGTAATAATCCTGCAACTCGCCCCAAAGGTTCTCCCTTTTTAACCAATCCATTTTCTTTTCTAATCCTACAAAACCCTTCCCCTGATATTCCCAATAATAATAATTGTTATCTTTGTTGAACCGAATATACTGTTGTCTGCCATCAGTGCAGTTATACACTATTGCAAAATCACAGCTATGAATAATGCGAGAATGAGAAGTGTCAACCTTTTTAATCGTAAGAACGCGAGTGGAATCCTCGCAAGATTTATATCCATAGCGAGGTGCAACACGGTCGATAGCAGTACGTATTATTGTCCGTATTTCTTTAGGTTCAAAATCCTCATTATCGTCATTGACCTCGATGTTAATATCGAAGTCAAAACCGATGTTAGATTTTGCATCGTAGGTTATCATGTTACGGCTTGAACTGCCAATCGGTGTGAAGCTAAAAGTGAAATTGTCACGCACCAAATCCTGTACCATGTAAAGAATTTGATATAGCTCATCTTTTATAGGCTGAGCTTGTTTTTTGGTTACATACCTAAAGTCATGCATTATGGTTTCTCCTTAAGATTATCTCCCTAACCGACCATCTAACCTGGGTTAAATCGTTACATTATACTACAATAATATCATTTGTCAAGGATTATTTCTGGGGGTTATCTTTTGCTAATTTTATCTGATTATTATACTCTCAACCTAACAAAATTTGTATCGCAATAGACAGAGAAAAAGGCTGGAACGGTATGAAAAATCCTCTGAGACGCTCGGTTTCAGAGGACTTTTGGTCGGAGTGGCGAGGCTCAAACTCGCGGCCTCCGCATCCCAAATGCGGCGCGCTATCAACTGCGCTACACCCCGATAGTTATTAAATTGTGGTCGTGTAGGTGGTCAAATCTGTGGTCAAACACATTTTTGACTGCTTTTTTTCATTTTCCGAACCGCCCGAAATACGCACGGTTGAAGGATTTTCGGCGGTTTTCGCTTTCGTGCGGTGCGAACACCGTCTATGCTCCCAAAGCAAGCGCGCTACCAACTGCGCTACACCCCAAAATATTGATTTTTCAAGTTTTTATATGCTTGTAAGTTTATATAAATCAGTCCGCTGTGTTTTACTTCTTTCAGCATACCGATAGATTATACAATAACGCAAATGAAATGTCAATAACAAGTACAAGCTTGACAGAAACATAAAACCCCGAATAATTCGGGGTTTTATGTTTTAACAAGTTAAATCCATTTATCAGGGTTTACTTCGTACTTGTCTGTGAAAATCTTAACCGCATCAATAAGAGCAAGTATTCCGGAAATACCTGTCCAAGCAATCAGAATTTTAAGAATACCCTTTTTACTTTCGCCCAGATAGAAATTATGAATACCAAATCCGCCAAGTAAAAGTGCGAGTATACCGGCAGTAGTTTTCTTGTCACCGAGATCTCCGGATGCCTTTTTAGTGATTGCACATCCACAATTCAAGCACACAGAAGCCTCGGCGGGAACTTCATTGCCACAATTAGCACAAAACCTGTTGCCCTCACCAACATTTGTGCCACATTTAATGCATACAGCTTGATTTTCGTTAATGGATTCTCCGCATTGTCTACAAAACATTTTAGTTTTCCTCCCTGTTTAATATATATCCAGCCAAGCACAAAACAAAGGTGATTGCGCCTGTAAGATAACCCCAGCTAATTATCGAAAGCGAACCGTCAGCTATAAGATTTATTACACCTGTTAAAACAAGAATATCTGTTAAAACACAACTTATAAACGGTGCAAAGGAAGCGATTTTACTGAAAGTATTTCTATTTCCTTTAATTTGTAATATCAAACCTGACACTGCGAGAGCAAGTAATGCCCAAAATACAATTATATACAATTCGGAGTTGTATTTTCCTTCGCTAAGTAAAGTGAATGGAGAAAATTTCTCATAATAACCGTGAATCGTTCCAAAAAAACGAGATAACATACGTTGCTTAAATTGTGGTACGAATACCCACAATAATTCAGCGATTACAAATAAAACGCTTTGAATTATCCTTTTTGATTGCTTATTCATTTTTTATACCCCCAAAAATATAATATGACAGTTTGTCATATTTAACATTATATGACGAAATGTCATATTTGTCAATACTAAATTATGACATACTGTCATATAGGAGGTGCTACTATGAACAATCTTAAAAAATTAAGACAAGAAAAAGGGATAACTCAAATAGCCTTGCAAATAAAAACAGGAATTGAACAAGCTTTACTTTCAAAATATGAGAACGGCGAGCGTGTTCCACCGACAGAAACTTTGATGACATTAGCCGATTTTTATGATGTGAGTATGGATTATATAATGGGCAGAACAGATAATCCGAAAATCAACAAGTAGCAGAAATTTTTCTCAATTTGTATTGAAAAATAATTGAAAATATTCTAAAATTATAGTGTATATTCTATTTAACATAATCGGAGGCGGAACAATGAGACCTTACGGATTGATACTTGCAGGCGGCGGTGCAAAGGGCGCATACCAGATTGGTGCGTGGAAAGCGCTTATCGAGCTTGGAATTCAAATTGAGGCGATTGCAGGCACATCTATCGGTGCAATCAACGGCGCTTTTATTGCTCAGGGCGACTTTGACAAGGCTCTTGCTGTTTGGGAAGAAGCTGAAGTTGTCAACGGTATAAAAATTGAAAGCGAACTGAAATCAACCGAAAATCTTTTCTCGTTCAGCAACTTTCCGCAGTTGTTCCATGAGATTGTAAAAAACGGCGGTGTTGATGTTTCGCCCGCAAGGCAGATGATTGCCGACTCGATTGACGAGGACACCGTAAGGCGCAGTAATATTCCGCTTGGAATTGTATCGTTTCAGCTCGGCGGTATGAAGCCTGTTGAGGTGTTTATCGATGAAATGCCCGAGGACTCGCTTGTCGATTATCTTATGGCTTCGGCGAGATTTCCGGGACTTAACAGACAGGGTCCCGACGACTCTAATTATCTTGACGGCGGAATTTACGACAATGCACCTGTCGGAATGCTTCGTAAAAGGGGATTAAATCGCCTTATTATCATAGATATTTCAAATATCAAGGGCATGGGTCACAAGGAGGACTTGTCCTGTGCGGATTTGATTTACATCAGACCGTTTGAGCCGAAGGATCTCGGCGCTTCGTTTGAATTTGACAAGGAAATGAATGAAAAGCGTATGCGTATGGGCTATTACGATACGCTCAAGGCATTTGGTAAAATCGCAGGTCGTGACTATTATTTCTCTCACAAGGAGTACAAAACTATGCTTTCGCTCTATGGCTTTGACGCTTGTGAACAGCTTGAGGGGCTTGCCCGTGAGCTTGAAATTCCGAGGCTTCGCATGTATACTCACAAGCAGTTTATGAGAGCGTTGACTTCTGCCGAGAAAAAGAGCAAAAAGGAAAAAGAGAGAGAAAAGGCGAAGGTAAAGGAGCAGAAAGCCAAAAATGCTCAAGCGGAAGAAAACGAAAACGAAAAAGAAAAGGAAATCGGCGAGGTAATCGCAAATTTCGTTCCGTCTATTATTCAGGAAAAGGCGAGAAGATTTAAGGATAAAATCAAGGAGTATGAAAAGAGCCATTCCTCGTACAAATCGGCTTATGAGGCTATCGACAAATTCAACTCTTGACTTCGCACATAAGCGAGATTATTTCGCTGTTTGTGTAGATGAAAAAGTCGGCGTTATCGCTTGAAAATGATACGGTTGAGTCAGAAAAAACAATTTTGCTTGCATCGAACGAATTTTTAGAGAAAAGCTCCGCTATTTCGTCGCTTGTTTTGTTGCAAAGCACACCGCACATTGCCGAAAAGACCTTAAAGGAATATTCCTCGTCGGGGTGCTCGGGCTGAGTTAATGTGATTTCGCAGCGGCGCACTATTCTTGCTTCGTCGGTCGTCAGGGTAAGCATAAAGCACGACGACGGGAAATAGTAATAATCGTTTCCCGAATTATAATAGTCCGACGGCTCAATTATATTTTCGGCAAGCTGTGAATTAAGCCTGTCGGAGAACTCAAAAATGTCGGTTTTCGGCTGTTTTGTGCAGGCACAGAGGAAAACAAGCAGGACTGTTATTGCGAGGACATAAAAACGTTTCATTGTACACTCCTATAAATATTGTTAATAAAATGTTTACATAAGAAAAGGAAAAATGTAGTAAAATATATTCAGTATTTTTTTGCGTTATGTTCAAATTTATAAAAGAAAGTGGTTTTTGCTGTGATTAAGAAATTCAAAAACATGACAAGAGCAAGGCAGATAGGCACAATAATCGTAACAATAGTTATTTTGGTGCTTATCGGATATGTCCTTTACACGAACTTTAAGCCCGAGCCTCTTCCCGAATACAATGTGACGGAAATCAAGCTCGGTGATCTTCAGTCAACCTATGAGACAACGGGTACGGTTGTGTCCGATAACACGGAAGCGTACACCGCAATAACTGGCGTTAAGGTTACGGCTGTAAATGTCAAGGTCGGCGATAGCGTTAAAGCAGGCGATGTTCTCGCTCAGTTTGACGTTTCAACGCTCAATTCTCAGCTTAAAGAGTATAAAACCGCTTATGATAAGGCGCTCAAGGCTTATAACGATTCCGTTTCGTCAACAAATGCCGCAAAGCAGAATAAGGCGAACGCCGCAGCGCAGATGAACACCGTCAATTCTGAAATTGCTCGTCTTGAGCAGGAAATCAAGGCTGCCGAGGACACAAAAAATCAAACTCCGGACACTCCCGAATATTCGCAGGAGCAGCTTGACGCACTTATTCAAAAACTTAAGGACAGCGGATTTTCAAAGGAAGAAATAGATAAAATCATCGAGTCGCTCAAGAATTCCTCGGGCGGAATCACAAAAGAGGATATTGAGTCGGCTATTGCAAACGCAACCGCTACAAAGAAGCTTGAGCTTGCACAGAAGCAGTCGCAAAAGCAAATGCTCGAAGCACAGCTTGCGCTTTATGAAGCACAGTCGGACGAAACAGCTTCTTCGATTTACAAGAACGTAATGGAGCAGAAAAAGACGGACTACGAAAGCTACAAGGCTTTGGTTGACTCAATGAAAAACGGCTGGGTAGCAAGCTCTGACGGACTTGTTACGGAGGTAAATCTCGTTGCAGGTCAAGCCTTTACTCCCAAAGCTTCAAAATCCACGACAACAGACCTTTCTTCGATTATGAAATATGTTTCGGGCAATAACGATATGACCTCGGTGCTCTCCGACATAATCGGCAGCGTAACCGACGGCAATGCCTCTTCGGGTACGGGTATTACCCTTGAAAATACAAATGAATTTGTCGCAGAGTTTTCAGTCGGCAAATATGATATTTTGAGCATTAAGGTTGGACAGAGGGTTAAAATTTCTTCTCTCGGCAGCGATTATGAGGGCGAGGTTATATACGTCAGCGCAACCGCAAGCGAGTCCTCGTCACTTGACATAAGCTCAATCGCTTCCACCTTTACAGGCGGCTCTTCTTCGTCTTCAAACGGTGCACTTGTAAGAGTCAAAATAAACAATCCCGATGAGAAAATCATTATCGGCTTCGACGTCGATATTAAAATCGATACCGAAAAGATAGAAAACGTTATGGTGCTTCCCATTGATGCGGTTGTGACCGAGGACTCGACAAACTTTGTTTATGTAGTTGACGAAAACAACAAGGTTTCAAAGCGTGAGATTACAGTCGGCAGATTTTCAGACGATAATTATGAGCTTCTCACAGGCGTAGAGCAGGGAGAAAGAGTTGTTGACAATCCCAAGACCTCAATGGCAGAGGGCGACAAAATCGCAATAAAGAAATAAGGTAGGTGCTGTCTGTTGAATATCAAAGAAAACATCAGAATAGCAATATTCAGCATCAAGACCAATCTTATGCGCTCGTTGCTGACAATGCTCGGCATTATAATCGGCGTTGCCTCGGTTATTGCGGTAATCACGGTCGGTAACGGCGGCAGGGATTATATCGTCGGTATGATCAAGGATATGGGCTCGAACGCTATAACAATCGGTGTTGACGCTACAACCGCTTCAAATTCCGACTATATCACGGACGGCGATATTGAAGCTATCAAGGCTCTTGACGCTGTTCAGTACGTTTCGCCGATGGTAATGTCAATGGGCTCACTCAATGCAGGCGACGAAACGGGAATCGGCTTGCTCATAGGCGGTAATGAGGAAATGCGTTACGTTATGAGCGGTGAATGTGTTTACGGCAGATATTACACAAAGGCCGAAGCGGATTCGGGAAAGGCTGTATGCGTTATCGATATTTCAAGTGCCTTGCAGTTCTTCGGCAAGAAAAATTGCGTCGGCGAGTACATTAACTACACCGCAAACGGAATTACCGTCAGCATAAAGGTTATCGGTGTTACGGATATGGCAAGTGCTTTTGGCTCGGACTCCGAAAAGATGCTTGAATCTATGAAAGCTTTGGGCAATTCCACGCTTTCGGGCGGTATGATTATGGTGCCGACTAAATTTGCTACGAACGTTATCGGTATGAGTGACCGCTATGACACGATTTATATTATAGCGAGTGACGAAAACGATCTTGATGCGGCAGGAAGTGCTGCACTTAACAGAATAAGAGCAAGGCATAACAACCACGATAAAGATGTATATTTGCTTACAAATATGGCGACATATATCAATCTTTTGGATACGGTAATCAACGTGTTCACAATATTTATTGCCGCAGTCAGCGCAATTTCGCTTGTTGTCGGCGGTATCGGCGTAATGAACATAATGCTTGTTTCAATAACCGAGCGAACGAGGGAGATAGGTATTCGAAAGGCGCTCGGCGCAAAGACCTCGACTATATTGTTCCAGTTCCTCACAGAGTCGATAATCCTTTGCGTAATCGGCGGTGCGATAGGTTTGCTGTTGGGTGTTTCGGGTGCGGCGCTTGTTTCGTCGATTATGAAAATTCCGCTTGCCGTTAAAGCCTCAACCGTTGCGCTTGCAATCGGATTTTCAACTCTTATCGGTGTAGTGTTCGGTGTTTACCCTGCAAGACGGGCAGCAAAAATGCCACCTATCGAAGCTTTGAGAAGAGATTGACAGACGGCGAAATTTATATTTTTTATTATTTAACGGGTACTTTTACAAAGTACCCGTTTTTAATACCCTTTAGCCTCCCCAAATTTCCTCGTTCAGCGAAGAGCGTGGGCTTGCTCCCGCCCTACCACGTCGTCGTTTACGCCGTATCGTTCGCAACAGCCTTTGGCTGTTTCTCACTCACTATGCAACTCCTCCTCTTCCGCAAAAATCACGCTCGGCTCGCCTGTTCGGTTGTAAACGCCCTCGCAACGGCTCGCTGTCGCTACCGACTTTTGCGGATTTTGGACAACCGCATATTTAGGCTCCCTCTGACGGGCAACATATGCGACCGCCGCCTGTGACGGATAAAGGGAGCATCTGTTGGCGTAGCGGCCGATTTTGTGCGGCGCTCCAAGCCGCATAAACAAAATCGGGATACAGCAAGAGGGCAATAGTTGTCATTTTTCTGCGAAAAACGACAGCTCCATCGTCAGAGGGAGCTGTGTCGGACAACCGCAAGGGTTGTCCCTACGGTTGTGCGAATATTTTAATATCATATCAGCCAAAAATTATCATACATCAACAACAATAAAAAGGGCGAACTGTGTTCGCCCTTTGATAAATTTAATTTATTGTTAAACCGAAAGTATTGTGTCGAGGTTGCATTTTTCGAGCTGTTCACGGTTACCGACAACGCACACAGCAGGATTTTTATAGCACTCCTCAAGGCTTTCTGCGACCGCTTTCAAGTCATTGTGAGAAGTGGAAACAATCTGCTCCATTCTCGTCTTTCTGTCCTTTTCGCTGACGCCTCTGAAATAGAGCCTGTCACCGAGCGCACCCTTTGCCCTCGGAGTGAGAACGGGAAGCGAATCGGCAACAGTACCGATAATAAAGCCTGTTATGTCGCTGTTTGCATCTGCAACACTTCTAAGATAATCAGGAGTTTTTTTGAAGCTCTCAAGCGAAGCCGAAACCGATGGGTCACGGTATGAATAACAAGAAACCGTACCTGACGGACGAACGACCATACCCGTACCGTAAGCGCCGCCCTGCATACGAATTACAGTCCACAAGTAGTTAAGGCTGACGATTTTTCCTGCAACGGACACGCTTCCGGCAGACGTTTTGCCGAGTTTTCTCAAATCGCCCGTCATAACCGCAAAAGACACATCTGCCGGAATTGCAATTCCCTCTTTTCTTAATCCCCACGGCTCAATTTTGCCGTCGAGCGCTCCGTCTGATTTTTCAGGGAGAGTGCTTGCAATTTCGTTTACGATTTTTTCTACGCTTTCGGGTGTACCCGTTATGCTGACGGTCAGCTTTTCACGGCAAATTATCTTACCGAACAGAGCGTTGATTTTCTTGCAAAATTCCTCTGCCGACCAATTTTCCTGCATATTTTTAAGCCAATTATAGTATTCAAAGCCGTAATTGCACTCGGAAATTACACCGCCCTTTGAAAGCTGTGCGGCAGTTCTGCCCATTGCGACCTGTGAGCCGCTGACGAGAATGCTCTGAAGCAGCTCCATTCTGTTTTGACAGAGCAGTGAAAAAGCGTCCTCGCCGTTTGAAAAATCGGTTGTTGTAAGCACCTCGCCGATAAGCTGTATCGCCTTTTCGACGTTCTTTTCCATTGCCGAGAAATTAACGTGAAAATAAGCAGAGCAGTCCGTACTGCCGTCCTTTTCATAGCAGGAAACGGTGCTTGAAACACTGCCGCAAAGGGTTCTTTTAAGCGTCAAAAGTTCTTCCGGCGAATGTTTTTCGGTTGCAAGTTCGCCCAAAAGTGAAGTTGCAAATGACAAAGCCGATATTTCGTTTTCGGTGCAACCGTTTGCGTCAAAATAAAGATTTACATAGACAATTCCGTTGCTGTTTATCTTATGCACAAGCGTAGGGATATTGCCTACCGTGATTTTCTCCGTCGGTATTGCCTCGGGTTGAGCCTTTATGTCTTGAAGTGTAAGCCTCGGCAAAGTGGCAACAGCATCTTCTGTGTCGGGAGTATCCTGCCAAAGTGCAAGCCTTTCGCACTCTTTTTCTACCCTCTCCCAATCCTCGTCATCAAAGCGCTCCGACGTTTTTTTAAGACGTTCCGTTTCCTCTGCTCTTATCTTATCGCCTACGGTTTTTGACGGCACAAGCATAACCTTACAGCGGTGCGGATTTTCAATGAATTCCTCTTTGATGATCTTCTCAAAATAACCCTCGTCAATCTTTGCACGAAGATTTTTGAAAAGCTCGCCGACCTCAAGATTTTTCTCGGGCTTTCCGCCGTAAAGCCAGCTGTCTAAAATATCCATTCCGAAAACCAAGCCCTGCGGATAGCTTCCGTAGTCCTTTTCACGCATTTGGAATTCAAGATATGTCAAAGCCGCTTCGAGCTGATTGCGGTCAATTCCGTTTTCGGCAAGTTCCGAAAGAGTATCGAAAATTCTCTTTTCAATCTCGTCGGCATCCTCTTTTTTGAGGTTTTGCACCTTGATTGTAAGCTGAGGCTGTAAAACAATTTCGGGCATGTCAACGCTGACCGCTTCGGCAAGTGAGTCGCCTAAAATACAGGCGTTAAGAGGAGATTTTACGCTTCCGCAAAGCACGTCCGAAAGTGCTCTGACAGCCACGATTTTTTCTGTATCGGAAAAGTCGCCTACTACCCTGCCCCACGCAAGAATGTATCTGTTATCTGCGTTTTCGTCGGGAGAAATTTCATATTCGGTCACGATTTCTCCTGCATCAACAGCCTTTTGAAGCTCGGGCAATTCGACTCTTTCGCCTGCCGGAATATTCTCAAGATATTCATCGTTAATAATTTTCAAAACAGCGTCAATATCCATTTTACCGTCAAGGATTATGAATGCATTTGACGGAGAATAATGCTTTTTATGTGCCGCTATAAAGCTTTCATAGGTAAGCTCGGGTATGCTCTTGGGGTCGCCGCCCGAAACATAGCCGTATGCGTTATCGGGGAAAAGCGCCTTGCTCATTACGGTTTCAAGCTTTGCGTCGGGATCTGCAAAAACGCCTTTCATCTCATTGAAAACAACGCCCTTATATAAGAGTTCGCCGTTCTCGCCCTTTTCATAGTGCCAGCCCTCTTGACGGAAGCACTCGGGATTTTGATATATCGCAGGATAAAAAACGGCGTCGAGGTAAACCCTCATAAGGTTTATAAAATCCTTGCCGTTTTTACTGCTTATCGGATAAAAGGTCTTGTCCGAAAAGGTCATTGCGTTCAAAAATGTGTTCATCGAGCTTTTGAGAAGCTCAACAAACGGGTCCTTAACAGGATAATTCTTTGAACCGCACAAAACCGAGTGTTCGATTATATGGAACACGCCCGTATCGTCCTCGGGAAATGTCGGGAATGCAATACCGAAGGTCTTGTTTTCCTCGTCCCTGTCAAGCCAAAGGAGCTTGAGCCCTGTCTTTTCGTGCACCATCTCGTACATATCGGCTTTAAGCTCGCCGAGGTGCTCTTTTCTTAACTGTTTGAAACCGTGAGCCATTTTATTTTCATATCTCCTATCAATTATCAATCTTTCTCTTTATAGTAGAGCTTGCAATGGCAATACCCCTCAAAATCGGGGTCTGCTATCTGATTGCGAAACTCCTCGCAGATACATTTATACTTTTCATCCTTGCCTATTCTGCAAGGGCAATAGCCGCCCTTTTTCTTCAAGCCCTCTTTTATCGTTTTGACGATTTCCTCGTCTGAATTAAGTCTGACCTTTGCCATAATATCGCCCCTTTATTACTTTTTCTTTTTAACCTTATTGAGAATTGCGTTCATTCTAAGGATTTCCTCTTTAGTGAACTTTCCGCCCATCATCGAAACTGCTCTTTTCACGGTAAAGCCGTAAGCGAGCTTTAGCATACCCGTATTGAAGCTGAAGCCTGCAAAGCTTGCGCCTTTCTTCTTCTTTTTATCGCCCTTTTCTTTCGGCTTATCATCCTTTAATGCGCCGAGCATTATTTTGCCTATTCGAAGCATTGCGATTTTACCGCCGAGCGTTGACATAATATCGCCGATAGTATCGTTTACCGAGTAGTAGCCTGTCGGGGTTTCAATCTCAAACCAGTTTATGACCGCCCCCTCTTCTTTCATTCGGTAAGCCTCGTTGAATTTATCAACCTTTCTGATATGGCTTTCGTCGGTTAGTTCTCCCGCCTTTGCTAATATAACCGACTCGCCGACGTTCGCAATTTCAAACTTGAAGAACGGATATTTGCCCTTTTTCCGGACTCCGACGCTCTCTCCGTTTACAAAAAGCTCAACCTCATCAAGATTTGAGTAAACGGTAACGCTCGTCCTATCCTCTACCCTGTCAACATAACGCTTTGAGCAAATATGAAGCACAGGCTCACTCGAAAGCCATGCCTTGTATGCGTAAAAGCTGTCTTTTTTATATTTTCTGTCAAAGGTAACAAGTCCCTTGTGGTTCATACCGTTTTCGCCGCCCTCGGCTCTTGCGTCTGCGGCAAAATCAAACATATTCCAAACATGAGTTGCCCAAAGATACGGTCTGTCGATTATCTGCTTTATAACCTCTTCATGATAATAAGCCTGATATTCCTCGGTATAATCGCCCTGCTCGGGAGTGCTTGTGTGCCAATTCAGCGCCTCACAGCCGTACTCGCTGATACCGATAGGCTTATTCGGATATTTCTTATGGAATTTGTCAAACCACGGGCCGTACATATCGACCTTTCCGCCGTACCATCCGAAATAATGGTTATATGAAACAATGTCGCTTATATGGACGTATTCGTCGTCAATCGGGCACATCGTAACAACCGCCACGGTAGTAGGTCTTGTGCTGTCAAGCGAATGTGCAAGCGAATTTAACATACGGTGATTGTCAACAACGGACTTTCCGCTACCTGCCATAGTAATTTCATTTGAAAGTCCCCAGACGACTATCGACGGGTGATTATAGTTTTGATAAATAAGCTCGGTCATTTGAGTTTTGGTATTTTCGACGCCGTTTTCAAGGTGCTTTGAAATATACGGAATTTCCGCCCATACGACCATTCCTCGTTCATCACAGAGGTCATAAAACTCCTGTGCGTGCTGATAATGAGCAAGTCTTATTGTGTTAGCACCCATTTCGCAGATTAAATCCATATCCTCTTTATGGTGCTCATACGAAAGAGCGTTACCGATTTCGGGTCTGTCCTGATGCCTTGAAACACCTCTCAACGGATAAACCTCGCCATTGAGGATAAAGCCTTTTTCCGCATCGATTTTGAATGAACGGATACCGAATTTTGTCGAAACCTCGTCCTCGACAACGCCGTCAACCACAAGCTGTGCGGTTGCGGTATACAAGAACGGGTCTTTAGTTCCGTTCCACAAATGAGGGTTCTCAATTTCAAAGGTAACGTCGTTTCCGACAAGCTCTTTTCCGTCAACAAAAACGTGAATTTCGCCCAATCCTTGTGTAAAGGTCTTTACATTTACACTTGCGATATTTCCTTTAATATCAGGGGTTACGGCGATTGCGTTTGAGCCGAAGCGGTCAAGACTGAAATGATTGTGAGAAACGCCTATCAAGGTTACGCTTCTGTAAATTCCGCCGTAAAAAGTGAAGTCTGCCTGCTGCGGATAGACAAAATCATTGGGGGAATTATCGACCTCAACCTTGATTTTATTCTCATCTTTGATGTTTTCGAGCCTAACCCTGAACGCAGAATATCCGCCGTGATGCGTCGTGAGCTTTTCGCCGTTAAAATAGACTGTCGCAGAGGAATTTACGCCGTCAAACTGAAGATAAAATTCCTCGCCCGACGGAAAATCCTCCCTTTTCAAAGTCTTTTCATAGGTGCAGATGCCACGGAAATAATCATTTCCGCCGTCCTGTCCGTCCTTGCCGTTCCAGGTGTGCGGCAAATCGAGCGTTACGCACTCGCCCTGCTTTATAAAGTCCCATTGGGAGTTGATATTTTTCGTCTCTCTCATAATACGGCACCTCATTAAAAATTATAATTTAAGTATAGCACAATTTCCGTTTATGCTCAACTTATATAACTATATTTTTACTCCTTATTAACATTTAATTCTCTTATTGACTCAAATGCGTAAAAACATTATAATATTTACGACTTCAAGAAAGGAGAATCGTTATGAATACAAACATTTCAAACGACATTAAATATATCGGAGTAAACGACCGTGACATTACGCTTTTTGAGGGCCAATACCCCATTAAAAACGGTATGGCTTATAACTCTTATGTGATTTTTGACGAAAAAATTGCAGTAACAGATTCCGTTGATAAAATAGCAGTTTCAAGATGGCTTGAAAAGCTTGAAAGTGAACTTTGCGGCAGAAAGGTTGATTATCTCATAGTTCAGCACCTTGAGCCTGACCATTCGGCAGGCATTGACGCACTTTCGGAGAAATTCCCCGAAATGAAGGTTGTCTGCTCGGCAGGCGCATTGAAAATGCTCCCGAATTTCTGTGATGTGAGCCTTGACAGAGTTATGACTGTTAAGGAAAAAGACACTCTCTGCTTGGGTAAGCACACACTTACATTTGTTATGGCGCCGATGGTGCATTGGCCCGAGGTTATGGTAACGTATGACAGCACGGACAAGGTGCTTTTCTCTGCCGACGGCTTCGGAAAATTCGGCACGGTTGACGCCGACGAGAATTGGACGGACGAGGCGAGAAGATACTATATAAATATCGTGGGTAAATACGGAAAGCAGGTTCAGGCGCTTCTCAAAAAGGCTTCGGCACTTGAAATTAACACAATTTGCCCCTTGCACGGTCCTGTTTTGACAGACACAATCGGCGAAGTGTTAAGGCTTTATGACCTTTGGTCGTCATACTCTCCCGAAAAGAAAGGTGTGCTTATTGCCTGTGCTTCAATTCACGGAAACACCCTCAAGGCGGCTGATGAATTAAAGACAATGCTTGAAGCAAAGGGCGAAAGCGTTGTCCTCTTTGACCTTACAAAGGGCGATATTTCCGAGTGTGTTTCGCTTTGCTTCTGCTATGACAGAATTGTGTTTATGGCTTCAAGCTATGATGCGGGCGTGTTTACACCTATGAGCGACTTGCTTCACCATCTTCAGTCAAAGTCGTTCCAAAACAGAACGGTTGCTCTTTGTGAAAATGCAAGCTGGGCACCGTCGGGAATAAGAACAATGAAATCAGAGCTTGAAAAGTGCGCTAACATCACAATTCTTGACAAAACGGTTTCAATAAAGACAAGGCTTTCCGACGCATCCCGTTCGGAACTTCAGGAGCTTGCAGATGAAATTTCAAAATAAGCATAAATAATCGATTTTAAGCGTGTACGGTGCTTCGTGCACGCTTTTTTTATGCAAATTATATTATAATGCACAATAAATATTGTGTATTTTTACCTTTTTGCTATTGACGAGTTAGCCGCCGCTAACTATAATATAGTTAGCAGTTGCTAACTAATGTTTATATGTTAAAAATAAAGGAGAAGAAAATTATGAGCTTTGTTGAAATCAAGGGTATAAAAAAGCATTTCGGGCAGGGCGACAGTCTTGTCAATGTTTTGAACGGCGTTGACATAAGCATTGAAAAGGGCGAAATTTGCGTGCTTTTAGGACCGTCGGGCTCGGGAAAATCTACATTGCTTAATATTATAGGCGGAATTGAAAATGCAGACGAGGGCTATATCGCAATCGACGGCGAAAAGACTAAGGATATGAACGAAAAGCAGCTTACTCTTTACAGGCGAAAGCATCTCGGCTATGTTTTTCAAATGTACAACCTTATTCCCAACCTTACGGTAAGGGAAAATATTGAGGTCGGCAAATACCTCGGCAGCGACACGCTTGATGTTGATGAGCTGATGAAAACGCTCGGCATTTATGAACAGAGGAAGAAAGCTCCGTCACAGCTTTCGGGCGGTCAGCAGCAGAGGACGTCTATCGGAAGAGCTATTGTTAAGAACCCCGATATTCTCCTGTGCGACGAGCCTACGGGTGCGCTTGACTACAACACCTCAAAGGAAATCCTCAAGCTTATCGAGGACATAAACAAAAAATACGGCAACACGATTATTATGGTAACGCACAACGACGCTATAAAGAATATGGCGGACAGAGTTTTCACGCTAAAGGACGGCGTTGTCAGAAAGAACTATGTAAACGAAAACAAGATACCTGCGGCAGAGCTTGAATGGTAAGAGATGCTAAAGAGGTGAAAAAATGAAAAACCCACTTAATAAAAGATACTCGAGAGAGCTTAAACAGGACTTCGGAAAATATGCCGCAATTTTCCTTTTTCTCGTGTTCTTTATCGGCGCAATGTCTGGATTCTTTGTCTCGGATATAAGCGTTGCGGCAACATATTATGAAGGTCTTGAAAAGTACAATATAGAGGACGGACATATGGCGTTCAATCTTGTACCCGACGACGAACTGCTCAATAAAATCGAAGCAGACAACAATATCACTCTTTATAAAATGTACTATAAGGACGAAACGGTCGCTCAGAACGACACCACACTTCGTATTTATGTTGACAGAGACACCGTTAATACCGAATGTGTTATGGACGGCAGAATGCCGACAGCCGCAAACGAAATGGCTGTCGACAGAATGTATGCTGTAAATAACAAGATTTCAATCGGCGACACCGTAACGGTTAACGGACAGGATTATACCGTAACGGGATACACCGCCGTCCCGGATTACAGCTGCCTTTTTGAGAGCAATGCGGATATGATGTTCGACGCAGTAAATTTCGGCGTAGGCTTTGTGACAAACGAGGGCTACGAAAAAATCAGAGCCACTCACGAGTCGATAAACTATGCGTGGAAATATCTTACACCCACAACGGATGATGTTGACGCAAAAAACCGTTCGGACGATATTACCGACAGCCTTGAAAGCATATTAAAGCAGTACGACCAAAGCCTTATTCAATCGCAGGTTGACTCGCTTTACGCTCAGGCAAGGGATATTTCCGCTTCTCTCGGCACGGACTTTGAAAAGGCTTCAAAAGCAATAACAAACACAGTTACCGCCGCTGCCGAAAAGGCTGCGAAAAATGCGGTTTCCTCTCTTTCCTCTGACGAGATGCTTGATGTTATCTCGTCGGCTTCGGGCAAGAGCAAGGATGAAATTACGGCAACGGCATTCAACTCCTTAGGTCTTACCGACGAACAGAAATTTATGCTTGCGGCATATTCGGGCTCACTTTCAAATGAGGAGAAGCTCGGTGCGGCTCTCAAGCTTTCAGGCAAAACGGAAAGCGACCTTATGCCGATAATTGCGTCGGCAAGCGGTATGAGCGAGGACGAATTAAGTACGGCTTTAATAAAGTACGTTGCTCAAAAGCAGGGTACGACGGTTGACGGACTTATCGCAAGACAGCTCGGCACGACTGAGGAAAAGTACAGAGCAATGCTTGACGCCTTTGAAGAGGCAAAGACCTTAACGGACGACCTCGACAAGAGCTCGGCGGAGGCTCCTAAAATCAACCTTGACGAGCTTGAAAACGAAAAAGACTACGAAAACGATATGGAGTTTTCGCTTGATAAAATATATTCGATAGTCGATAAAATAAGTGCTGTGGGCATTTATGATATGAGCAGTATCAGAGCAAGACTTGACAGCCTTGACGCACTTACAAGGACAGAAATCGACGACAGCGGAATAATTACCGTCAAGGACTATAATCCGAAATTTTCAAACAAGGCAATCAACTTTACCATTGAGGATACCGTCGGCGACAAGGCTAACGCATCACTTATGCTTTACATGATAATTGCGGTTATTGCGTTTATGTTTGCCGTTACCTCCTCGAACACAATTTCAAGGGAAGCAAGCGTTATCGGTACGCTCAGAGCCTCGGGCTACACTAAGGGAGAGCTTGTAAGGCACTATATGACGTTGCCTGTTGTCGTAACGCTTCTCGGTGCCGTTGTCGGCAATATTTTGGGCTACACAGTATTTGAAAAGCTGTTTATAGGCGTTTACTATTCGAGCTATTCGCTCCCGACATACGAAACACTTCCGAGCGCACAGGCGTTTTTAGACACTACGGTTATACCGCTTATTCTTGTAATTGTAATAAACCTTGCGGTAATCGGAAGAAAAATGCAGCTGAGTCCGCTCTCTTTCCTCAGAGGCGAATTAAGCAAGGGCAAGAAAAAGCAGGCGGTAAGCCTTTCCAAAAAGCTTCCGTTTATCTCACGCTTCAGACTTCGCATACTCTTTCAAAATATCCCGTCATATCTTACAATGTTTATCGGAATTTTCCTCGGCGGTGCGCTTGCGGTGTTCGGACTTATGTTCGGACCGCTGCTTTCCGACTACGGAGAGCTTGTAAAGCAAACGCAGATTTCACAGTATCAGTATGTGCTTGCAGATACAGCCGAAACGCAGAACGGGCAGGCTGAAAAATACTGTGTGACGTCGCTTGATACGGTTGATGAAGGGTTTATGACAGATGAGGTTATGATTTACGGAATTGAGAGCAACAGCAATTACGTAAAAGCCGAAATCCCGTCGGGACAGGTGCTCATTTCAAACGGCTATGCCGCAAAATACAAGCTGTCCGAGGGCGACGAAATAACGCTCAAGGATAAGTATTCAAGCAAGACCTACACCTTTACCGTCGGCGGAATTTACAACTATGACGCCGCAATTTCAATATTTATGCCGAGAGAGGAATATCTCAGCACGTTCGGCGAGGACAGCGATTATTTCACGGGCTATTTCAGCAACGAAGAACTGACCGACATTGACTCGGACGATATTGCAACGGTTATAACCGAAAAGGATCTTACCAAAATCGTTACACAGATGCAGGTGTCAATGGGCGAGTTTATGAACGTGTTTAAGGCACTCGGCGTTATAATATTTATGCTTGTTATCTACATTCTGACAAAGCAGATAATTGAGCGTAATGCAAAGTCAATTTCAATGACTAAGGTCTTAGGCTTCACGAACGGCGAGATTGCGAAGCTGTATATTGTAATAACCTCGCTTGTGGTAATCGCCTCATTGCTCATTTCAATACCGCTTATCCACCTTGCTCTAAAGGCAATTTTCGAGGACTATCTTTATACGCAAATGACAGGATATATTCCGTACATAGTTTCAAACTCCTGCTATATCAAGATGTTTATTATGGGAATTGTCAGCTATGCGGTGGTTTCAATCGGTATGTTTATCAAGATTAAGAAGCTTCCTAAGGGCGAGGCACTTAAAAATCAGAACTTATAATAATTCCTTATAACCCCTTTCCTAATGAAATATGCACGGTATTTTGCCGTGCATATTTTTTATTGAAAATATTTATAAATTGTACTAAAATATAGGTACAGAACAGGAAATCGGAGTTGATAATATGGACGCTAACGAATTCAAAAGAAATGAAATGCTTGCACAGCTGATAATCAAAGGCTTGCAATCAAGAAATATGACAGGCTACTACGCCGAGTCAAAGGAAAAAGCAAAGGAAATCGCACTTTCGCTTATGCCGAACGGCTGTTCGGTATCGCACGGCGGCTCGTGTTCAATCAAGGAAATCGGACTTATCGACGAGCTTAAAAGCGGTAGATTTAATTACATTGACCGCAATTCTGCACCCGACAAGCACCAAGCAGAGCTTGACGCATATGACTGTGATGTATTTTTGGGCAGTTCAAACGCAATAACCGAGGACGGTGTTCTTGTGAATATCGACGGCAACTCGAACAGGGTTTCTGCTTACGCTTACGGACCTAAAAAGGTAGTGCTTATCGTCGGAATGAACAAGGTTGCAAAGGACGTTGACTCTGCGCTTAAAAGAGCGAGAAACATTGCCGCACCCGTAAATGCACAGCGCTTCGGGCTTGATACTCCTTGTTCAAAAACAGGTTCCTGCCTTAATTGCAAGTCACCCGACACAATTTGTTGTCAGTTCCTTATAACGAGGTATTCACGCCATAAGGACAGAATTCATGTTATTTTGGTAAACGATACATTGGGGTATTAAATTTTTAACGATATATAAAAATTTAAGCGGACAGAAATCTGTCCGCTTTTTGTTATGTGTTTTTATTAAACATATAATCCTCACACCATCTATAAGGATTGTCCTCAATATATTGCCACCTTATTTGGAAATCATATTCATCACGAATTATATGATCGTAAAATCCTTTTTGCCAAATCGACTTACCGAGTCGCTTAGTTATTACACCTTTAAACTGCTTAATAATGCGAGATATCGTAGGGGCGAACTGTGTTCGCCCGCTAAATGTATCTATGAAAACAAGCAGATGAATATGGTTTGGCATAATCACATAGTTTTCAACAGTTACATTTTTATATATTTCGCTTATATTTTTTATTTCTTCTTCAACTATTTCCCCTACTTTTGATAGGCGAACACAGTTCGCCCCTACGTGTATATACGATAAAATTGGGTTGCGATTTTCAACACAAACCGTTATAAAATAAACTCCGTTTTGCGAATAATCATAATTCTTAAGTCTATTTGGCTTTCTTGTTTTGGAATTCATAATTTTATATCTTCTTCAAATTCGCCATTTTTGCCATAAGTTTTTTTGTTCCTACCTTTTGGAAGGCAATTTCAAGGAGCATATCGTTGCCCATAGGTGTTGCTCTCGACACAACGCCGTCTCCGAAAACTCGGTGGCTTACGGTGTCGCCGGGCTTGAAATCAAGCTTAACCGTAGAGGCGGATTTGCTCTTTCCTGCGCCGGAAAAGCCTCTGTTTACAGTATTGCTGTGGCTTGAATATGAGCCTTGCTGTGCGGAACGGGCAGAGGAAGTCGAGTTATCTCTTGCCGAACCGCCTGAGCCGAAGCTTGAGAACGAGGAATGCCCGAAGAACGGATTGTCCGAAGAGCGTTCAAGCAAATCGCTCGGAATTTCGTCCAAAAACCTTGACGGTCTGTTGTAGTTTGTAGAGCCGTACATCATTCTCTGCTTTGCATCGGTAAGATAAAGCTTCTGCTTCGCCCTTGTAATTCCAACGTAGCAAAGGCGACGTTCTTCCTCAACTTCAGCCTCGTTAAACATACTCTGTCTGCCGGGGAAAACGCCCTCCTCCATACCGGGCATAAACACAACGGGAAATTCAAGTCCCTTTGCGGAGTGGAGGGTCATAAGCACAACCGCATCCGCATCCTGATTGTAGTTGTCAATATCGGTCATCAACGCAACCTCTTCAAGGAAATCGCCGAGCGTTTTTTCGGGGTCTTCTTCGAAATATCTTGTAATATTTGCGCCCAACTGATTGAGGTTTTCCATTCTGTCCTCATACTTTACGGGGTCATCCTTGAGCGAACGGGCATAACCTGTCGTTTCAAGCACTTCTGCTAAAAGTTCAGCCGGAGAAATCTCCTCAAGCCTTGATATGAAAGCATCTATCATATCTGTAAAGCTTTTTAGCTTTACAGCACTTCGCTTTAATAATTCGTAATTTTCGGCAGTTTTGAGCACCTCATAAAGCGGTACTCCGAGGGTGTCGGCAATCTGTGAAGCGTTGTTCACGGTGGTGTCGCCTATTCCCCTTTTCGGAGTATTGATAATTCGCATAAGCCTTACTTTATCCGAGGTATTGTTGATTACGCTCAGGTATGCCATAGCATCTTTGATTTCCATACGGTCATAGAACTTGTGTCCGCCGATTATCCTGTACGGAATCGAGTTGCGCATAAGCTCCTGCTCTATGGGGCTTGACATTGCATTCATTCGATACAAAATTGCAAAATCGCTCAATTTACGCTTTCTTCCCCTGTCATATTCCTCGGAAATCTTTTTAACTATGTATTTAGCCTCTCCCGTTTCATCATTTACGGTACGGCACTCAACCTTTTCGCCTGCACCGTTGGCAGTCCAAAGATTTTTACCCTTTCTCTCGCTGTTGTTTGAAATTACGGCATTTGCGGCATCAAGAATATTCTGCGTTGAACGGTAGTTCTGCTCAAGTCTAATGACAACAGCATCTGAATATCTGTTCTCAAACTGCAAAATATTCTCAATCGTCGCACCTCTGAAACGGTAAATACTCTGATCATCATCACCGACAACGCAAATATTTTTATATCCGTCTGCAAGCATTGAGGTGAGCTTATACTGTGCAAGGTTAGTGTCCTGATACTCGTCAACCATAATATGACGAAATCTTCGCTGATAGTATTCAAGCACCTCAGGACAGCTCTCAAAGAGCTTAATTGTGTTTACGATAATATCGTCAAAGTCCATAGCGTCAGCCTCTTTAAGCATCTGCTCGTACTTTTTATACACCTGACCGATTTTTTCAAGTCTTATGTCGCCCGAATTGTCATTGATAAACTGTTCGGGGGTTATAAGTTGGTCTTTCGCACGGCTGATTTCATTTAATATTGACTTGTGCGGCAGGAATTTATCGTCAATGTCGAGAAGCCTTTGGCACTCCTTGACAATGCGCTTGCTGTCGTCTGTATCATAGATGGTAAAATGACTTGAAAAGCCGATTTTGTCGCCGTCACGCCTTAAAATACGCACGCAGGACGAGTGGAAGGTGCTTGCCCATATATCAAGTGCATCTTCACCTAAAATGAGCGAAAGCCTCTCTTTAAGCTCATTTGCCGCCTTATTCGTAAAGGTAATGGCAAGTATCTGCCACGGTTTCACGGCATTAACGCTCAAAAGGTCCTTTATGTCCTCATAAACGGTCTTATCCCCGTCAAGATAACGGCGCATTTTGTCAATATCCGTGTCGTCGGGCGTTCTTTCAAGCCACTCGGAATTATACGCATCGCCGTATTTTATAAGGTTTGCAATCCTGTTTACAACGACCGTAGTCTTTCCCGAGCCTGCGCCTGCAAGAATTAAAAGCGGTCCTTTCGTATTAAAGACCGCTTTCTTCTGCATATCGTTCATTCTCTTAAATTCGTTTTCGATTATCTGTCTTCTTAAAGTTAAAATTTCGCTTTTGTCCATTAAAATTCTCCGATTATTTTATGAAAAGATTTCCGCCGTGCGCATCAATGGCAACCGTAAGCGGAAATGAATTAAATTCTAATTTTTTGACCGACTCACAGCCCAAATCCTCAAATGCGATAACCTCGCACGAAGCAATGCACTTTGAAGCAAGCGCACCTGCACCGCCTATCGCACAAAAATATACTGCGCCGTTTCTGACAATCGCATCACAGACGTCCTTTGAGCGAGGACCCTTGCCGACCATTGCCGAAAGCCCCATATCAAGCATTTGCGGTGCGTAAACGTCCATTCTCGACGAGGTTGTAGGGCCGCAGGAGCCTATTGCAAGCCCTTCCGGTGTGGGGGTGGGACCTGCATAGTAAACAGTTGCGCCGTCTATGTCATAAGGTGTTTTTTCGCCGTTTTTCAAAAGCTCAAATATACGCTTATGTGCGGCGTCACGGGAGGTGTAGACAGTACCGCTTAAATACACGGTGTCCCCTGCCTTGAGGTACTCCGCCGCCTTTTTGATTTCACTTGTGTTAATATGATATTCGCTCACGGTCAGCCCTCTTTCGTGTTAAAAGGGAAGCTGTCGGGCTTGATATTCAAATCCTCGTGGAAATCGGTGTGAGGCGGATACTGAATATATGTAAGACCGCTGCCGTCGTTTGTTTCAAGCACTCCCGAAGCATCGTCATCAACCTCAAACGAAACCGAAAGGTCCGGCTCAAATACTGCGTCCTGTCTTATAGACAAATTCTTAGCCGTAGCAGCCATACGCTGTGCAAGAATAGAAATATTCGCCTGAAGCTCGTCCACCGACTTTGTGAAAAGGGCGGAAATTTTATCAACCTCAGATGAAAGTCTTGTGATTTCGCTTGCCTGCTTTGAAATATCCTCCGATATAGTCTTTGAAGCGGTATGAGCCTTTTCATTGGCAGCCGCAACGATGTTCTCCGAGTATTTTCTTGCGTCGAGGAACGCTGCGCCCAAGCGAGCCTGAGCCGCCTCAATTTCCCTGTTATTTCTCTCAATTACAGACTTCGCATTTGAATATTCCTCGGAAACCTTTGAAAGCGTTTCCAATCTCTCAACGATTTCGCTGTTCTGATTCTCAAGTGCGGAAATTCTCTCCGACTTCTCTGTTGTTTCCTTTTTAAGCTCCTCAAGCTGTGCACAATCGTCAGTCAGCTCCAAAACCTTAGAGTTAAGCTCGCCGATTTTGCCGTCCTTCTTCTCGACATCAGCCTTTAAGCTCTCGATTTCCTTTTTAAGCTCTTCGACATAAGAGATAACATCCTCTTTCTTAAAGCCGCCGAAAACGCTTGTTCTCATAATCTTTTCTGCGTCCATATAAACACCCCTACGGATAAATTGTCATTATTATTTTTTATTTTAACAGATTTCTGAACTAAATACAACCTAAATGTGGATAATTGTCAAATAAATTGATTTTACCTTTGATTTATGCTAAAATATGTACAAAAGGAGTGAGGATTATGTCAAACGAAAAAAATCACGGTGCCTTGAAATATATGGCTATCGTGGCAGGTGCGTTTGCGACAACATTTTACATTTCAGGTGAAATAGCATATCACTTTATGCTTTCAAGAAGAGGACTTAACGGCCCTATCGCAACCGCCGTACAGGACAAGGAAAGAAAGTCTATTCAGGAAAACGAATACAGAGCAAACCTTGAGAGAATTCTCCACGAGGGTACTGATTGGTTCGAGTCCTTCCCGAAGGAAAAGCTTGAAACCGAAAACAGAAACGGAGATATTCTCCACGCCGATTTAATTAAGCCCGAAAAGGAGAGCAATATTTATGTTCTCTGTATTCACGGCTACACCTCTGCGCCGAAATTTATGGGAATTTACGCTAAAAAGTTCCGTGAGCTCGGCTACAATGTAGTTCTTCCGAGCCTTAGAGGTCACGCTGACAGTGAAATAGAGTTTATTTCAATGGGCTGGAAAGACAGGCTTGACGTTGTCGATTGGATTAACTATATAGTTAAAGAGCATCCCGACTGTGAAATCATTCTTCACGGCGTTTCAATGGGTGCCGCTACAACAATGATGACTCTCGGTGAGGAGCTTCCCTCAAATGTTAAAGCGGCTATCGAGGATTGCGGTTATACAAATGCTTGGGATGTTATCAAGCACAAGATGTCAAAGATGAGCATTCCGGATTTCCCGTTCCTTTACAGCGCAAACAGTATCAATATGATGAGAGAAAAGTTCAGCTTGAAAGATGCTTCCTGCACAGAACAGCTCAAAAAATGCACCACTCCGTTGCTGTTCATTCACGGCGAGGCGGACGATTTCGTTCCTTATTCAATGCTCGACATTGTTTATGACGCTGCCGACAAGTGCGAAAAGGAAAAGCTTTCCGTTCCCGATGCACCTCACGCACGCTCTGTTTGTGCGCACCCCGATTTGTATTGGAATACAATTATCAACTTCCTTAAAAAGTACATCTAATCGGTATAATTTAATTTCAATGGCACGGTATTCATTGGCGGAGTGTTCATAAGCCAATGAAACCGTGCCTTTATTTTGTCATAAACCGTACAACTTCCGAATATAAATTTATCGAAATACAAATTTAAGTCCTCTAAAAAGAGGGTTTTAGGAGGTACTGTTAATGGCAGAGAGAAGTATATATGCCGATATAGCAAACAGAACTAACGGGGATATTTATATCGGTGTCGTCGGCCCCGTAAGAACGGGAAAATCGACCTTTATCAAGAAATTTATGGACACCCTCGTTATACCCAATATAGAGGACCCTGCTGTCCACGACCGTGCCACAGACGAGCTTCCGCAATCTGCCGCCGGAAGAACAATTATGACGACAGAGCCGAAATTCATACCCGAAAATGCGGTTGAAATCACTCTGCCCGACAACGCCTCGCTAAAGGTCAGAATGATTGACTGCGTTGGCTATATCGTACCGAGCTCACTCGGATATATTGAGGGCGACAATCCGAGAATGGTAAACACACCGTGGTTTGACCACGAAATTCCGTTTAATATGGCGGCGGAAATAGGCACTAAAAAGGTTATTACCGAACACTCGACAATCGGGCTTGTAATCACGACGGACGGCAGTATTTCCGACATTCCGAGGGAAGAATATGAACAGGCAGAGGAAAGAGTAGTAAACGAATTACGAGAACTCAACAAGCCGTTTATAGTGCTTCTCAACTGCACCTATCCGAAAAGCGAAAGTGCGTTGTCAACTGCCGCACGACTTACGGAAAAATACAGCGTTCCTGTCATTCCTGTGAACTGTCTTGAGCTTGACGAGAGCGAAATTAAGGAGATTTTAACGCAAATCCTCTTTGAATTTCCGATTAAGGAAATCAGCATTGATTTCCCTGCGTGGCTCATTTCCCTGCCCTCCGACCATTGGCTTCGACAAAGCATTACAGAAGTTGTCACAAAGGCAACGGAAAATCTTTCACTTGTGCGTGATGTGGGACTTTTGACGAATGATTTAAAGCAAAGCGAATATATCAACAGTGCTTCGGTTACTCGGATGAATCTAGGCGAGGGCAGTGCGTTTGTCGATGTCAAAATGGATAACTCTCTGTTTTACAAAATCATTGCAGAGTACACGGGTCTTGAAGTTGGCGACGAGTATGAGCTGATGAAATGTATGTGCGATTTGAGCCGCACGAAAAAGGAATACGATAAAATCAAAAACGCTCTTGACGAGGTTGAAAGCACAGGCTACGGAATTATAATGCCCGATATTGACGAATTGAAGCTGCAAGAGCCGGAGATAATCAAGCAGGGCGGAAGATACGGCGTAAGGCTCTCGGCATCCGCACCGTCAATTCATATGATAAAGGCGAACATACAGACGGAAGTTGCACCGATTGTCGGCACAGAAAGTCAATCGGAGGAGCTTGTAAAATATCTGCTTGCAGGCTTTGAAGAGGACCCGACGAAGATTTGGGAGTCAAACATTTTCGGAAAATCGCTTAACGACCTTGTAAATGAGGGACTTCGAAGCAAGCTGTTCCATATGCCGAACGAGGCAAGAATGAAAATGCAGGAAACTCTCGAAAGGGTAATCAACGAGGGCTGTAACGGCTTAATTTGTATAATTTTGTAAAATTTAAGCTAAAAATTAAGCGAGTGAAATCACTCGCTTTTTTTTGCATATTACGGTAAAATCAGTGAATAATAATTTCAAAGCAATAAATAAGGAGTTGAAAAAAATGCTTGATAAAATCGCTTTGATTATTCTTGTTATCGGCGGTATAAACTGGGGCTCAATCGGCTTGTTCCGGTTTGACATAGTAAGCTGGATATGCGGAGGTCAAGACGCAGTACTTGCAAGAATTATCTACACGCTCGTTGCGCTGTCGGCAATTTGGTGCATTTCCCTGCTTTTCAGAGATAACGAGCTTGTTTCCGCAGACGATAAATAATCGCCGATATCAAACAAAAAAGACACCGTTCGAAAACGGTGTCTTTTATTATTAAATCTTATAAAAGAAGCTGATTAAACTGTAGTAGTTACCACATACTTAAGAATTTTCTTTGCATCAATGATATCAACAACTCCGTCTTCATTCATATCTGCAAGGTTTTCTTGATACTTATTAAGTGTTGCCATTCCTATTGTTGATTTAAGCACCAATTTAGCATCTAAAACAGTTACCTCACCATCTAAGTTTGCGTCGCCCTTCTTGTCGGAATAGTTAACATTCTTAACTGCTGAAGTCGCTGATGTCACAAATGAATAGCCTATAACACCTTCAGATGTAGCACCGCATGCATATGAAAGGTTTGCGCTTTCAATTTCGCCTGTGCCGTAGATGTTGTCGGGAGTAGCACCCTTGAACTTAACTACATACTGAATCTCCTCATATGCAAGATCTGATGCCATAACATCAAGTCCAACACCAAGTGAGCCTAACAATCCGCCGACTGTATCAATAAGTGAAGCATTGAGAGCCTTAACGAACTTCTCGTTTGTGATATAATCGTTTGTAAGATGAGCTATTGAGTCATATCCTGTCTCTTTATTCTGAGAGGGAAGGCTTACGATAATTGAATTTGTGCCTTCATCATATTCAGCCGAATCAATATCATATACATTAAGCTCTGTTGCCTTTACAGCAAATCTCGCATCGAGTTTATCAGAAGCATTTGAGCCTGAAGGAACAACTGCAGAGGTTGAACCGTTAGCAAACTGAGTAGAAGCTGTAGCACCTACATTTTTCTGCAAAAGGCCTGCAATTTTGCCCAATGTTTCCTTAAGTGTAGCATTGGTTTCGTCTATTGCACTCGATACATCCTGATAATGACATTCAGGATCTGTAACATAACCGCACTTGCAGTCTGCGCTTGAGCAAACTGACTTGTCACAAGGATGAGTTGATGTGCAACCTGCACCTGCACAACATGCGCAACAACCGTCTACATCCTTACATGTGCACTGCCATACCTGGTGAGGATGTTTAGCTGTACATGTGTCGGGATTATTGCCGTCGCCTGCATTTTTACAAACCCATTTTGTATAGTGAATGTCGGTTCCCAAATCCTTATTAACCTTAATAAGAATGTTATCTACCTTACCAAACAAAGGGACTAAAAGCGAACCTATAAGGCTGTCAGATGTAACTAAATCATTTGTTGAAAGAGTGAATGTATATTCATCTGTAAAGCCGCTATATCTTGAATAATCATAGCCTGCTTTTGCATCAACAATATTTGCTGTGCCGGCATTGATTCTATTAGCGAGTTCAGCAAGATTGATGTCATCATCAGTGTAGTCAAACTTATTGTATTTTGACTCAACCGTAAGGCTGAATTTAGCATTCATAGCCTCGGGAGAAGCGTAATACACATCTGCCGAGCCCTCAAGCTTGTATGAATAAACAAGGAGTTTTATTCTGCCGTCTCCGTCGAAAGCAAACTTAATTGAAATGTTCTTAATTTTTACATCAAGATTTTTAATATCAAGTGCTGTATTATGCTCTTTTGCGCTGTACTTAAGGGTGTCATCAAGACCTGAAGCGTTAGGGTAATTAGCTGTAATAGCAGCCAAAACCGAATCCTCTACTCTCTCATCAGCTACGATATCGATATCATTACACTCAAATATTGTAGCCTGAGTACCGTCTACTCTTCCTGACTTCTGCTTCTTTACTTGAGAAGCGTTAAGAGCAGTTGCAATTATAGCATCTCTGCCTGCCTTGATAGTCGGATCTGCATTCTTTTTAACCACAGCGTTTAAAGAATCAACGCCAACAAGGTTTTTAAGAATAGCGTCAAAACTGTATTCTCCGTTCTTATTGCAGTACGGTTCCTTTGAATACTCGGGATATTTCTCTGCCAAAATAGCTTTGATTACTTTATCATTTTCGTCACTGCCAAACGAAACTGACGAATCAACTTTTTTAGTCAATTCATAAGCCGGAGTTGTGTGTGTTGTTCCATCTGCATTTTTTGCATTGGCAATGTATGCAGTCTGTGTGTTGATTTTCTCAACATTTTCTTCAATCGTCGGTGTAGCTGCGATTGTAACAAAAGCAACTGTAAGGCTTGAAACAATCATAACCATTGCGAGAAGAATCGATAAGATCTTTTTCATTTTCAAAAGCTCCTTATAAGAATTTGTATTTTCACCGCAGCTTAAGGGTGAAACCCCCTTAGGGTGCATAATTACATTTCATATAATATCACAAGATAATGGCTTTTGCAATAAGATTGTCAAAAATTTTTGATAAAAAATGATATTTTTATCGTATTACACAATAACAACCGCATCCATTTTATATGCATTGCACAAAACAAGCTGTTTTGTTTGTAAAATCGGGAAATATGTGCTATAGTATTGTGGTTATTTAATACATTATATATTACGGAGAAAATATGTTAGTTACGCTTACCGATGTTTCAAAGGGCTTCCTTGACGAAACGATACTCGAAAAAATAAATATGTCTATAAATGAGGGCGACAAAGTCGGTCTTATGGGCGTGAACGGTGCCGGTAAAACGACGCTTCTCAATATCATTGCGGGAGTTCTCCCCTGCGATGAGGGTACGGTGTCGAAAAAGAGCAATCTCGAAATCGGCTACCTGCAACAAAATGAAGCTCTTGACGACGGCAACACGCTTGAAGAAGAAATCAAATCCGCACTTGAACGCACATACACGGTGCGCAGGCTTATGGCTGAAATTTCCGCAAAAATGGCTTCGGCTGATGTCGAAGGTGACGAATACAAACGCCTTGAGAACGAATATGCAGCCCTCGACAACGAATACACGGCTCTTGACGGCTACTCGGCGGATACGAGGATAAACCGTGTACTCACGGGTCTCGGATTTCGTGATTTTGACCTCAAAATGAAAACCTCGGCACTTTCGGGCGGAGAAAAGATGCGTTTCGGTATGGCTAAAATCCTGCTTCGCAACCCTGAACTGCTTATTTTGGACGAGCCGACAAACCATCTTGATTTTTCAATGCTCGCATGGCTTGAGGATTATATAAAATCGTATAAAGGCGCAGTTTTGACGGTGTCGCACGACAGATACTTCCTTGACAGCATTGTTTCAAGCATATATGAAATCGAGCAAAAGCACATTTACAAATACAAAGGCGGTTACTCGGCTTTCATAAAGCAAAAGGAAGAACGACTTCGTGTGCTTGAAAAGGAATATGACAAGCAACAGCAAGAGCTTGCGGCAATGCGTGATTATGTCAGCCGCAACCTTGCCCGTTCAAGCAGTTCAAACAGCGTAGGTTCAAGGGTTAAGGCACTTGAAAAAATGGAAATTATGCAGAAGCCGAACCCGAGACCGAAAGATATTCATTTCAAATTCGACTATGATATTGAGCCTCACAAAACGGTGCTTACCGTCAAGGATATGGGCGTTCACGTGGGCGACAGGGTAACGGGCAAGCAGTTATACGACAACATTTCACTTGAAGTTCTCTGCGGCGATAAAATTGCGATCGTCGGCAAAAACGGCGTCGGTAAATCATCATTTTTAAAGGCTGTTATGAAGCGCATAAGCTGTTCGGGAACTGTCCGCTTCGGCGGAAATGTCAAGGTTGCGTATTTCGATCAGGAGCTTCGTGACCTCGATTTGAACGACACGGTTATTGAGGCGGTACACAAGCAATTTCCGACCAAGACCGATTTTGAAATTCGCAGTGCTCTCGGCAGACTTTTGATTGAGGACGAGGCAGTTTTCAAGCGTGTGCGTGAATTGTCTGGTGCAAACAGGGCGAAAGTGCAGTTTTGTATTATAATGTTCAAGCGTGCAAACGTGCTTATCCTTGACGAGCCGACAAACCATCTTGATTACATTGCAAAAGAGGCTCTCGATGAGGCGTTGAAGCAGTTTACCGGTACGCTTATAACCGTTTCGCACGACAGATATTTTCTCAACACCGTGCCGACTAAAATAATCGAAATGTTCCCCGACGGGCTCGAAATATACAACGGAAAATATAATTATTATCTTGAACACCGCAAGACCGTTCAACCGCAAGTGACGGAAAAACAGGATTCAGAGCAAAAGACGGCATATATAGCCTCAAAGCTCAACAAAGCGGATGAACGCAAGCGCAGAGCAAAAATCAATGCTCTTTCAAAGGAAATCGAAGCACTCGAAAGTAAAATTGAGGAATTAAAAGTCCGCTCGGCAACCGAAGAAATCGTAACCGACTATGTAAAGCTCGGCGAAGTGCTCGAAGAAATCAAACAAAAAGAAGCCACCCTCGAAGAAAAAGAAATCGAATGGCTTGAATTGTCAGAATGAATATAAATAGGAAAACACCGACTGCATTAGGAGATAACAGTCGGTGTTTTCTATACTATATGGGAAAAAGGGAAATTATCGATTTAAGAGTCGGGAAAGAAAACTCTTTCTCGGCGGGAGTTGATTGTACCGGTTCAAATCGTCAATTAATTCATCGCACGAATTGTAACGCTCTCTCGGATTAAACTGAGTACATTTGTTTATTATATAAGCCAAACCCGACGGTATTCCGGGCTCGTTTTTCTCAATCGGATTTAAGAGAAAGCTTCGTTCGCAAACATTCTGCCCTGTCAAAAGACGATACATTGTAATTCCGATTGCATAAATATCAGTTCGGGGGTCGGTTTGTCCCCTGCCCCCGAACTGCTCGGGTGCCGCATACCCTTTCGTTCCAAGACAGCAGGTATCGCCTGTCTGTCCGTCCTTATATATTCGCATAATGCCGAAATCGATTATTCTCAGTCTGCCGCTCGGTTCTAAAATAAAATTGGCAGGCTTAACATCTCTGTAAATGTGTGCAGGCTCTAACGAATGCAAATAGCCGATGATACTACAAATTTGTCGAGTCCAGTCAATAACCTTTTCAACAGATTGAGCGCCGTAGTTTTCAACGATCCTTTCAAGCGTCATACCATGTATATATTCCTGAACAACAACGGTTTTATCCTCAACGGTATATACCTCTGCAAGCTTTGGAATAAGCGGATGGTCAAGCTCTTTTAGCATTTGAGCTTCCCTTCTTGCCGCTTGCACGGAAGCAGGAGAATCAGAACGAGTTACCTTGACTGCCCACTTCAAATTAAGGCGTGTATCATTTGCGAGAAAAACATCAAATGTTCCGCCTCTGCCGATCTGCTCAACAATTTCATATTTGTCATTTAGAATCATACCCGATTTAACATTAAATACAGGGTTGATTTCTTTAGATACTTCTGTTCGTATCGGAAAATGTATAACCGTTCCGCTTTTTGAAATTTGACGAGCGTCAAGTGTGTTCATAGCTCTCTTGTTCACCGTTTCTTTTATTATAGACACATAATATCGACAAATTCGGTGCATTGCAATATGTTCGTGGTGAAAAGCAAAATTTGCGTGGTATAAAGCACAATGCAAAACGGCTTGGCAAAGAATTATATTAACATATTGTTGTCTTTTTCGCCTTAAAATGTTAAAATGAATTTCGATATATTTCCTTGAGTTTCGTTTTATGAAAAAAGTTCGGAGGTGGGTAAATGAATATAGTGATTTGCGACGATGACCGTGATTACGGTGAGCTTTTGAGTGAGAAAATCAAGCTTTGTTTAAAGGATATGTTCAATTTTAATTATGAAATAATCTACAAAAGCAGTCTTGACGAGTTAGCGAAATTTCTTGAAAATGACAAGGCTGATATTTTGTTTCTTGACATAATGGTAAACGGCATAAACTCTGTTGATTGGTCGATAAATAACTTAAACGGCAACAATTTTCAGTTGATTTTTATGACGTTTTACCCTGTCGAAGCGTACAATATTTTTGAAACTAAATGCTCATATTTTCTCATAAAATCAAAAGTCACAATCGAACAGCTCAAAAGTGCTCTCAAAAAGTGCATAGGCAATATAACGCAGAAAAAAGCCGATTTGCTTGTGGTTAAAAGCGGTGCTAAAAATGTGACGCTGAACTTACAAGACATTGAGTACATAGAGTCGCTCAATAACAATATTTCAATTTATTTCAACGAGCAGCCGCCTCTCACCCTCTATATGAAACTGAAAAATTTTGAAAAACTGTTGCCGTTGTATTTTTTGAAATGCCATAAGTCGTATATTGTCAATATGAATTGTATAACAGGCTGTGAGCCTTATGAATTTGTGCTTCACAATAATATTAAAATCCCCATTCCGTCAAGGAAGTACAAAGGCACGGTAAAAGCGTATAACGATTATATTACTAATTTATAAGGAGACAAAATGACACAGGTTGACTTAACTCAATTTTTCCCGTGGACATTCATTCTGCATCTTGCAAGAAGTCTGCTGACCTTCAACGTAATAACCGCAATGCTCAAGCCTAAGAAAAGCCTTACTTTGACATTTTTCGGCTTTGTGGGAATTACAATGCTGTATTCTTATCTGTCGCTTGAGCTGATAGACTATACGGTAAACATTATGGAGTACCTTGCGGTTATAGGCTATTATGTAACGGTGTTTTTGCTTGCATTTTTTATGTACGAGGGCAAAACGAGCAGGAAAACCTTTTCGATTTTCATCAGCTTTGCGGCATATTTCGTATCGGTAATGCTCTTTACCATGCTTGAGGGCTTGTTTTACGGCTTTGACCTCGGCTCGGTTTCATACAGCACCGTTACGGTTACGGACGTGTTCGCTCAATCGATATTTATGTTCTCATTTTCGTTTGTGTTCGCTGCGCTGCTGAAATATCTTACCAACCGTAAAAACACAAGGTCAACTGAAAGCAAGCTGTTTTTAATCTACCTTTTCCCCGTCACGCACATAATAAACGTGATGATTTTGTTTATGGCGTTCAAAATCTACAACATAAACCGTACCGAGTTTGATGCGGTTGCGCTCGATATGGGTGTGTTCGGATTCATTTCGTTTATACTCTGCTTTGCGATTGATATTCTTATCATTTTTGCAATTGAATACATTGAAAAAGTGCAGGAGGAAAACCTCAAATACGAAAAAGCCTTAATGCAAAACCAAATCGACTACAACCGCATACAGCAACTTAAAGAGGAAAAGACCGCAATCAGTAAAATCCGCCACGATTTTACGGGAATTATCTCCACGGCGGCAGGATTTATCGAATTGGGCAATTACGAAAAGGCGCTGTCAATTCTTTCCAATGCGGGAAGCGATGTTTTCGGAAGCAGTGAGAAATATTGTCATAACGAGCTTATAAATATTATCGTTCAGCTTAAAAGAAACACCGCAAAACAAGCGGGGACAGAGCTTTCGTTTGATATAAACGAAAATGCCAAGCTAAATATTGACGACTATGACATTTGCAGACTTCTCAACAACCTTATTGACAACTCGATAAACGCCGTACAATATACAAAGGTTAAAAAGTCATTTGTTTCAATCGTTATCGACCAAGACAAAGTTGTTGTCAGAACGGAAAACAAGTTTGACAGTACAGCAAAAAAGCCGAAGCGTGACGAGTCAAAGCACGGCTTCGGTACAAAGATAATTAAGGATATTGCAAAGAAATACGGCGGTAAATATTCGATTGAAATCAACGGCGACAATTATATTACGGTTACAACATTGAAGAATTACGGGTTATCTGCAAATTGAATTCAATATCATACCGTATGGACAGCCCTTGCGGCTGTCCGTCAAAGGCTCCCTTGTAAAGGGAGCTGTCATTTTTTGGAAACAAAAAATGACTGAGGGATTTTATAAAATCATATAAATCAACCTTACAATCCCTCCGAGTTGCCTACGGCAACCCACCTATTGCCCTCTTGCGGTATCCCGATTTTGTTTATGCGGCTTGGAGTGCCGCACAAAATCGACCGTTGCGCCAACAGATGCTCCATTTATCCGCCACAGGCGGCGGTCGCATATGTTGCCCATCAGAGGAAGGCTTAATATCTTGTACGATTGAAAATGGCATTAAAATCCACGCACAACCCGTAGGGGCGAACTGTGTTCGCCTGTCAAAAATTTATATGAAAATAAAAATAGACGAACACAGTTCGCCCCTACGATATGATGTTTAATTCAATTTTAATAACAACCGTTAATTATCATATATCCGTAAATTTCCTCGGCGGGAGCAAGCCCCCGCCCTACCGTATGAAAATGAATTTGTGTGTTTCACAATCCCCCCGAGTTGCCTACGGCAACCCACCTCCCTTTACAAGGGAGGCTGAACGCACGAATTGAATTTGATGTGAATTTCAGCAGGGCTTGCCCCTGTCCGCAATCCGCAAAAGTTGGTAGCGACAGTGAGCCGTCGTGAGGGCGTTTACAACCGAACAGGCGAGCCGAGCGTGATTTTTGCGGAAAGGAGGAGCAGCGGAATGAGTGCGAGGCGATAAAAAAATCGCCGCAAGCGATATGTAGCTTGCGACGACGTGGTGGACGTTAACGGACTCGAACCGCTGACCCTTCGCACGTCAAGCGAATGCTCTACCAACTGAGCTAAACGTCCTTAATTGACAGTATCGCTATTATACAGGAATATCCCGAAATTTGCAACACTCATTTAAAAATTGTTGCGCTTAAAAACAAAAATATTACGCCGGGAATTCCGCCGATTGCCGAAAGCGTCAGCGTGTGTGCGTTGATATTAGGACCTATGCCGAAAAATCCGCCGACATATTTTGCCGCAAACAGCGTGATTATCCCCTGTGCCGCCGTCAGAAAAAGCACGGAGAAAAAGCGTTTTGTCCTTATCATTGAAGCAATTATTGCAAGTCCCGCAACCGCAAATAAGCAGTATATTGCCGTGTTCATATTTGTCACTCCTTTAGTGAATTTTATGCTCACGACGGCGTAAAATATGACAGGCGGAAACAGAGATTATTAAATTTTGCGGATTTTGTCGATTTACGGTTGACCTATTATGCAAAATAAAGTAAAATAATATAATACGATTATAACTTTTTAATATAGATACGGTGCAGATAAATGAAAAAAATATTTCCCTTTGAAGTATTTGACATTATACCTTGTCCCGACGGAATTATCCTCTCGCAAAAAGAATTGTTCAACGGAACAAGTTATAAGGTCAGCTTTCTTCAATACAGCGTTGTAACGGGTAAACTTTCTCCCGTTACAAAGGACTTTTATCAACTTAATAAATTCGGCGAAAACTATGCAAAGATTTGCGAGGAAATCGGCGACTATATATCCTGCGAGGCTACTGTTTTCAAAAACGGCAGCGTTGCTGTTGTGTATTCAAGCGGCGAAACGGGACTTTTTGACGCAAGCGGCAAGCCCGTATGGACGGGAGATTTGATTTACAAGGATTGCCCTATAAACGGTGCTGTTGCCGACGGTGTTTATTTTTGGACTACCGTTCCGCTTCAAAACTCGATAATCAATTACTCAGTTCCGCACAAGAAATTCAGTATGCGAATAGGCTCTGAAAAGTCCGCAACATTCAGCGAACCCGTTTCCTTGAGCATTTACAGGAAAGAGATGTTCGTCTGCAACGCAGGGTCAAATAAGATACGCAAGGTAAACCTCTCGAACTATCTTGTCAGTGATTACAAGCGCTTTGACGAGCCCGTTTACAAATACATTCGCTCGGCACTAAAGGAATTTGTCATTTTAAGCTCGGGTGTATATGTCCTTTAATAATAAATCTAAAAAAACGCTCTTATTGAAGGCTGAGTGTTAATAAGGCAGTTTTGCTTCAAAACAACATCTTTTTGCACAATAATTCGTTAAACCCCGCAGATATGCGTTAGCATTATCTGCGGGGTTTGCCTTTTCTTGCATCAAAAATATATTATTTTGAAGTGCGTTGCAGTTTCGTAGTTATAAAAAATCTTTTATGCCGAAGCCGAGAAATGATGCAAGGCTGTCGCCTTGCGAGGCTTTTTGGCAAAAGCATAAGGGATTTTTATGCGAGAAACCAATACTTCCTTATGAACACTCAGCCAAAGCTTAGTAAGAGCGTTAGTTTTATGCCTTTTTGGAAACTTATTTTGCTTCCTTTTCAGCCTTTTCCTCAGCCTTGTTTTTGTCTTTTCCGCCAAGAACAAGGTTTGCTACGATACCGAGGATAAGCGCACAGGCAACCTCTGTAAGAGTAACCTTACCGAATGAAAGTGTGAGTCCGCCGATACCGCAGATAAGGATGATTGCAACAACAAAGAGGTTTCTGTTATCGCCGAGGTCAACGTCCTGAATCATTTTAAGACCGCTTACTGCGATAAAGCCGTAAAGAGTGATGCAAACGCCGCCCATTACGCAGTTGGGGATTGTTGAAAGGAAGGTTACGAACGGTCCGAAGAATGAAATTACGATTGACATAATTGCCGTTGCAAGGATTGTAACTACCGAAGCGTTACCTGTGATAGCAACGCAGCCTACCGACTCGCCGTAAGTTGTGTTCGGGCAGCCGCCGAAGAAAGCACCTGCTATCGAGCCTACGCCGTCGCCGAGGAGAGTTCTGTGGAGACCGGGGTCCTCAAGAAGGTCCTTGCCGATAACTGATGAAAGGTTCTTATGGTCAGCGATATGCTCTGCGAATACAACGAATGCAACCGGAACATATGCAACCGCAACTGTAAGGATATACTTTCCGTCAACTGCGCTCAAGCCCTTTGCGGCTGTGAGGAATGAGAAATCGGGAACTGCAAAAAGCTTCATACCCGAGAATACCGAGAAGTCGATAACTCTCAAGGCGTCATTGCCTGTCTTAATACCGATAACGGTAAAGATTGCAGCCACAACATAGCCTGCAAGGATACCGATAATGAACGGGATAAGCTTTGCCATTTTCTTGCCGTAAACAGAGCAGATGATAACAGTAAAGAGTGTTACAAGTCCGCAAATAAGCGCTACATAAGGACTTGCCACGCTTGCGCCCTCAAGGTCAACAACCTTGCCCTTCATAAGGTCGCTTATTGCGTTGCCTGCAAGTGAAAGACCGATAATCGAAACTGTGGGTCCGATAACAACTGCCGGCATAAGCTTGTTGATCCAATTTACGCCTGCAAACTTAACTATGATTGCGATGATTACATATACAAGTCCTGCAAAAAGTGCGCCGAAGATGATGCCTGCATATCCTGCCTCGACCGAAACAGCACCTGCAAAAGCTGCGAGCATTGAGCCGATGAAAGCGAATGATGAGCCGAGGAATACGGGGCTGTTAAACTTTGTGAAAAGAAGATAAACGATTGTGCCTACGCCTGCGCCGAAAAGTGCTGCGGACTGGCTCATTCCGTTACCTACGATGGTGGGAACTGCGATTGTTGCCGCAAGGATTGCAAGCAACTGCTGAAAAGCGAACACGATAAGCTGTCCGAATTTCGGCTTGTCTTTGATGTTGTAAACGAGATTCATTTCTTTTTCCTCCTAATATTTTACGGCTTACGCCTTATTGCCTTTTTTTGACAGCACAACCTCCGTAGTACCGTCCGTTTCATCAACCTTTACGTTGATAAATTCTTCCTTTGAGGTCGGGATATTCTTACCGACATAGTTTGCGCATATCGGCAGCTCCCTGTGTCCTCTGTCAACCATTACCGCAAGCTGAATTACGGCAGGTCTGCCGAGTCCGATTATAGCCTCCATTGCGGCTCTTGCCGTTCTGCCCGTGTACAAAACGTCATCCACCAAAATCACGGATTTATCGTTGACGTCAAAGTCAATAACCGACGAATTGAGGTGCGGCGTCTGATATTTCGGCGTTAAATCGTCCCTATATAATGTAATATCAAGCTCGCCGAGCTCAACCTTGAGGTCGGAGAACTTTTCAATATTAGCCTTGAGCATTTTTGCAAGCGGAACTCCACGCTTTTTGATACCGATTAAGCAAACGGTGTCAACATGAGTGTTCTGCTCGATAATTTCGTGCGAGATACGAGCCAAAGCCCTGAGCATCGCCTGTCTGTCAATAATAATCTTGTTTTCCATTTTCCTACTCCGTTTTCACAAAAGAAAAAAGCCTTGTCAAAGCTCGACAAGGCACAAAATTTGATATTGCGTTTTGCGTTCTCCTTGCCGGCATCCCGTACCGAATTAAAGGTAAACATTTTTATTGCGATTATAATAGCACAACGCACGGCACTTGTAAACCGTTTTCGACAAAAAAATTCACAATTCTTTCATATTCGTAGATTTACACAAAGTACATTTGACAAACGCATACTACACGGCTATAATAACTAAAAAAACACATACAAGCGATATTTACGGAGTTCATATAATGCTCAGATATTTCATCAGTGCGGTTGTCGGCTATCTGCTCGGTTCGTTGAGCTTTGCCGTCATCGTTTCAAAAACAAAATTCAAAAAGGATATAAGAAATTACGGCTCGAATAACGCAGGTATGACGAATACCGCAAGGACGTTCGGCAAAAAGGCGGCGGCTGTCGTTTTTCTCGGCGATTTCATAAAGCCTATGATAGCGGCGTTGATTGCCCTGTTCTTGATTTCGGGCAAGGAAAATCCCGTCGGCTGTGCGTATATCGCAGGTGCAAGTGCGGTTATCGGTCATATCTTCCCCGTTTTCTTCGGCTTCAAGGGTGGCAAGGGCGTTGCTTCAATGTTCGGCGTTACAACTCTTATGTCCCCTATCTCCGTTCCGATGTTAGCAGTTCCGTTTTTCGTTACGCTGACAGCCTCTAAAATGGTTTCGCTCTCGTCGATCATCTCGGCTGCGTGCGTTCCCGTCGTAACATTTGTAATTTACAGATTTCTTCCGTTCCTCAATCCTCCGCTTTTGCGTGGTGACTGGAAAATTCCGACTGTCTGCACGGCAATTATTGCAATTCTTGTAATCTTTATGCACCGTTCAAACATTGAGCGTATTAAAAAGGGTGAGGAAAGAAAGATCGGCTCTAAAAAGAAAAAGGATTGATGTCTAACAATTATTTTCGGCGGGTAATTGCTTAATTTATCCGTCGATTTTTTATTGTTAAAGAATATTTACAATTTATCTGTTGACTGAAATCGGTTTACATTGTAAAATATAGATAGACGTTAGGAGGTGTTTCCGATGAACGAAGAATACGGTAACGATATTGTTTCCGTTGTTGACGAGGACGGCGTTGAGCACGTTTTCGAAGAGCTTGACAGAATTGAGACCGATAAAGGTCGCTATGTTGCTCTTACTCCCGTTTTTGATGATGCGGAGGAGATTATTGAGGACGACGGAGAGCTTATTATTTTGAAGGTTGTCGAAGAGGATGACGGCGAAACTTACCTTGAGCCTATCGAGGATGACGCTGAATTTGATGAAATTGGAAATCTTTTTGAGCAGAGAATTGCAGAACTTTACGATTTTGACGGCGAAGAAGAATAAAAAAGTGCTTATGGCATAAAATATTATTCCTGCCCGATGCGACAAACAGCTCGGTTGATATTAACCCAACACTTTCTTATAGGGAACTTAAAATGTCAACGCCGGGAGCAGACCTCCCGTTTTCACGGACGCTGGGAGCATACAAAGGCGAAGACTTAGTGCCCACCTGCTTTTATTGCAGGTTATTATTCACCGACTGCGGTCGGGCGGGGTATATTAAAAGAACACTCTTTCGAGTGTTCTTTTTTTATGCTTATTTAATTTACTGAATATACTGCTTTATCTTTTCAAGATACTGAATGTTAACGGTTGCGTCTATGAGCGTGCCGTTTTCGGTATAATCCTCCGAGTGAATAACGCCGTCTTTTCGTATCTCGGCAATTATCGAGCCCTTGTCAAACGGAATTAACAGCTTTTTCCTTGCCCTGTTTTTGGGTAATGCCCCCTCGATAGCAGAAAGCAATTCGTCTATACCCTCGCCGTTTAATGCGCTTATCATAACCGCCTTGCCGAGAATGGGCAAATCGTAAATATCGGGTACAAGGTCGCACTTGTTCATAACGGAAATTACGGGTGTTTGCTCACATTCAAGCTCTCGCAAAAGGTTTGCGGTAACCTCCAAATGCTCCGAGCACTCGTCGCTTGAAGCGTCGCACACATTGAGTATCAAATCGGCATTTTTAGCCTCCTCAAGCGTTGACTTGAACGCCTCGACAAGTTTATGCGGAAGCCGTCTGACAAGACCTACCGTGTCAATCAGCATTACGTCCTGACCGTTTGGGAGAGTGAGCTTTCTCGCCGTCGGGTCAAGCGTCGCAAACAGCTTATCCTCCGCAAGCACGCCTGCGTCGGTGAGTCTGTTCATAAGAGTTGACTTGCCCGCATTTGTGTATCCGACAATCGCAACGGAAATTATGCCGTCTTTTTTTCTGCGAGTACGCATTGTGTTACGGCGTTTTTCAATCTGCTTTAACTCTTCCTCAAGAGCATAGATTTTACGGCGCATATGTCTTTTATCGCTTTCAAGCTTGCTCTCACCGGGGCCTCTTGTGCCGATACCGCCGCCGAGTCTGGAAAGGCTTTTGCCTTTACCCGTCAAAAAGGGTAAGGAATATTTAAGCTGTGCCAATTCGACCTGCAATTTGCCCTCACTGCTTCTCGCTCTTAAGGCGAAAATGTCAAGAATGAGCATTGTGCGGTCAATGACCCTTGTGTCCGTCAAATCCTCGATATTTTTAAGCTGCGCAGGCGACAATTCGTCGTCGGCAACAATAAGGTCGATTTCATTTGTACGGCAAATTTCCGCAATTTCCTGTATTCTGCCGCTTCCGACATAGGTCGCAGGGTTAACGGACGGCAACTTCTGCGTTGAGGTTACAACCGCCTCGCCCCCTGCCGTTTCGACAAGCAAGGCAAGCTCCTCGATTGACTCCTCGGCATTAAAATCGCCCGTGTCAACCGAAATGAGCAGAACTCTCTCGGGTGAATCTGTATTTTCGTAAAAAGTCATATATTCTCCTTAATAAACCGCAAACTGGCTGTTATAAAGCTCGGAATAAAATCCGCCCCTTTCGAGCAATTCCCCGTGTGTACCGCTTTCGATGATAGCGCCGTCCTTCATAACAAGTATCTTGTCTGCATTCTTTATTGTCGAAAGCCTGTGTGCGACAATGAACGCCGTTCTGCCGTCCATAAGCTCCAAAAATGCCTTTTGTATTCTCAATTCCGTTCTCGTATCAATGCTCGAGGTTGCCTCGTCAAGTATGAGCATCGGCGGATCGGAGAGCATTACTCTCGCAATGGAAATCAACTGTCTTTGACCCTGCGAAAGATTGTCGCCGTTGCCGGTTATGATTGTGTTGTATCCGTCGGGCAAACGCTTGATAAAGCTGTGTGCGTGAGCCTTTTTAGCCGCTTCGATAACCTCTTGCTCGGTTGCGTTCGGCTTTCCGTAAGCGATATTCTCATAAATCGTGCCCGAGAACAGCCAAGTATCCTGAAGCACCATTCCGAACTGACTGCGCAAGCTCTCACGGGTAACCTCGGTTATATCGTTTCCGTCAACTGTAATCTTGCCCGAATTTATCTCATAAAAACGCATCAAAAGATTGATAAGCGTGGTCTTTCCGCATCCCGTTGGACCTACAAGCGCAACTGTCTGTCCGCTTTTTGCCGAAAGGTTGAGGTTTTCGATAAACTTCTTAGTGTCCGTATATGAGAACTCGACATTTTGAAGCTCGACATCTCCCTTGACACTTTCGAGAACACGGTTGCCCTCGTCGCTCACCTGCTCGGGTGCGTCAAGCACGGAGAAAATGCGTTCAGCCGAGCTCACGGCGTTTTGGAATTCTGCGATAACAGCCGAAATCTCATTAAACGGCTTTGTGTACTGCGAGCAATAGGCGAGGAATGACGCCAGCGCACCGACGGTAATTGCGTGAGTGTCGCCGCAGACATAAATTCCGCCGATAACGGCAACCGCAGCATACACAAGCGCATTTACGAATCTTGTAAGCGGATTGGTAAGAGCCGAATAGAAATGTGCGATAACCCCGACCTTTTCCCACTTGTTATTCATATCCCTGAAAGCCTCTGTCGTGATCTGTTGCATATTAAAAGCCTTTACGACCTGTGCCGAGTCAATCATTTCAGAAGCATAGCCCGTAAGCTTGCCCCTGAGTCTTGCCTGCTCGGTGTATTTTGAGTGTGCTCTCTTTGCGATAAACGAAGCCATAAAGAATGAAACGGGCGTGAGTATCACAACGACGAGCGTTATATACGGGTTTATCATAAACATAAACACAAGCGTTGCGACTATCGTTACAATGCCCGAAAGCACCTGCGTAAAGCCCTGCAAAAGTCCCGTCGAAACTATATCTACATCGGTTATAACAGAGTTTATAAGGTCGCCGTGCGGTACACAGTCAATGTATTTGAGCTCTACCCTGTTGAGCTTTGCGATTGTCTCACGGCGTAAGAGCTTAACGGTTTTGTATGAGAGCTTGTTCGAGTTATAGGTCATTATCCACTGCAAAATTGCCGAAGCGATAACGATTACAAACAGCTCAATGCAAACCTTTGAAAGTGCCGAAAAATCAACGTTATCCTTGCCGATTATACAGTCAATGCCCTCGCCTATCATAATCGGAACAAACAGCGAAAGCAAAATTCCGCCGATTGCGGAGATGACGGCAAAAACGATATTTGCGGTAAAAGGTTTAACGTATTTGAAAAGTCTTTTTACCGTTTTCACTGTGCATTCACCTCTCTTTCCGAAAGCTGAGAAAGGCAAATTTCATTGTATACCTCGTTCGTCTTATAAAGCTCCGAGTGCGTTCCGATAGCGGAAATTCCGCCCTCGTTCATCACGATTATTCGGTCGCAACTCTTGACGGTGTTTACCCTTTGAGAAACTATGATAACGGTAGTGTCCGAAAGCTCGTCGTGAATGGCTTTACGAAGTTTTGAGTCGGTCGCAAAGTCAAGTGCCGAGGAAGAGTCGTCGAAAATAACAATTTTAGGATTTCCGAGCAACGCCCTTGCAATGCAAAGCCTCTGCCTTTGACCGCCCGAAAGGTTTTTACTGTTTTCGTTTATCTCGGTATCAAGTCCGTTGGGAAGCTTTTTGACAAATTCCTCGGACTGTGAAATTCTAAGTGCTCTCTCAATATCCTCATCGGTTGCGTTTTGGTCGCCGTAAAGCAAATTTTTACGCACCGAGCCCGAAAAGAGCCTGTTTTCCTGCGGAACAATATGTGCAATGCTCCTTAATGCCGAAAATTTATAATCACGGACATCATGACCGAAAACGTCAATTTCGCCGCTGTCAACATCATAAAAACGCATAATAAGGCTGACAAGTGTCGATTTACCGCTTCCCGTACCGCCGATTACACCGACGGTTTCGCCCTTATTTATTGTAAAATCAACGTCGGTAAGCACATTTTCATCAGCCTCGCCGTAAGAATAGCAAACGCTCTTGAATTCAACCGCAGGCTTTGTCTCGTCAGCCTGTGTAAAGCGTGCATTATCGTCAGTCATTCCGGGCTTAAAGTCGAGCACCTCTTTTATACGCTGATAGCTTGCGCCCGCCTTTGTGAAAATTACGATTACATTTGAAAATACGATAATCGAAAGCAAAATCTGCGTCATATAGTTAGTAAAGGCAAGCACCTCGCCCTGTGTGAGCTTGCCCGTGTTTACCTTAATTCCGCCGAAATAAAGGATTAAAACAATAGCTGTGTTCATAACCGCAAAGGTCAACGGATTGAGAAGTGCCGAAAGCCTGCCGACTTTAACGCTTCGCTCGGTCAATTCCTCGTTCGCCTTTTCAAATTTTTCCTTTTCGTATTCGGTTCTCGAAAATGCACGGATTACACGCACTCCCGAAAGGCTGTCCTTTACGATTGATGCGGCTCTGTCGAGCTTCCTCTGAATTTGAGAGTAAAGCGGTAAAGAGCGACTTAAAATGTAATATAAAATTATACTTACAAGCAACGCAGACACGAAGAATATTATTGACATCTTCGCATCAAGTCCGACAGCGGCGATAAGCGAGCCGACAATCAGGAACGGCGAACGGAAAACAAGGCGGATAAGCATTGCAACCGCCGACTGAATTTGAGTAATATCGTTGGTTATCCTCGTTGTGAGCGATGCGCTTGTAAAAGTGTCAATATCCTCTCTCGACATCAAGTTTATCTTATCAAAAACATCATTTCTCAAATGCGTTCCGACTCCCTGCTGTGCAACCGCCGCCGAATACTGACAGACAATTGCAAACACTACGCCGAAAAATGCCAGCAGGAAAAGCACAATTCCCATTTTATAAATGTACGCCGTGTCCCCTACCGAAATTCCCTTGTCAATCATACTTGCGACGGTAATCGGAACAAAAAGCTCAAGTATAGCCTCCGCAAGCTTAAACGCAGGGCCTAAAATGAACTGCTTTTTATAAAGATTAAAATACTTTTTCATTTTATCTCTCCATAAACGGATTTCCTATTGTTATAATTATACTCTTTTTTTGCAATTTTTCAATATTCAGCCTTAACATAGCGCCGATTTTATATAATGTTACAAAATTAGCTTTTTTATTTGCTTTTAGCTTATGCTTAGAGTATAATGGGCTACGGAAAAATAAAGAAAGGATATGTGTTTTATGGAAGCTTATTCGGTATTCAAAAGCTTATGCATAATTATAATTGCCGCAAAGATTTTCGGCATAATTGCACGAAAGCTCAAAGCACCGCAGGTTGTCGGCGAGATTATCGCAGGTCTTATCATAGGTCCGAGCGTTTTGCACCTCGTTGACCAGACGGATTTCATAACTCAGCTTGCTGAAATCGGCGTTGTGCTTCTTATGTTCTCGGCAGGCCTCGGTACTAACCTCAAGGACCTTGCAAGGACAGGCTTTAAGGCATTCTTAATCGCTTGCGCGGGCGTATTTGTTCCCCTTGTCGGCGGTACGTTGCTCTACTTTGCATTCTACGGTGCTGCGCCGTGGGGCTCTCCCGATTTTTACAAAGCTGTGTTTATCGGTGTAATTTTGACGGCTACCTCCGTCAGCATTACCGTTCAAACGCTCAAAGAGTTGGGCAAGCTCTCGACTGAGGTCGGCACAACAATTATGAGTGCGGCGATTATCGATGATGTTATCGGTATTATCGTGCTCACATTTGTAATCGGTATGAACGGAGGCGAGGCAAAGCCTGTTACGGTTATTGTAAAAACTGTTTTGTTCTTCCTGTTTGCATTTGTGCTCGGCTATATCATCTACAAGATTTTCAGATTTTCCGACAAAATGTGGCCTCACACAAGACGTATTCCGATTATGGGACTTGCGCTTTGCTTGGGTATGGCTTATGTTGCGGAAAAATATTTCGGAATTGCCGACATTACAGGCGCATACGTTGCGGGTATTATACTTTGCAGTATTCACGACTCAAACTACATTGCAGAGAAAATGGACATCAGCTCATATATGCTCTTCGGTCCCGTTTTCTTCGCAAGCATCGGTCTTAAAACCTCGATTGACGGCATGACGGGAGAAATGTTGCTGTTTGCTATTTGCTTTGTTATCATCGGTCTTATCTGCAAGGTTATCGGCTGCTCGCTTATGAGCAAGGCTTGCAAATTCAACTTCGCCGACTCGCTGAAAATCGGCGTCGGTATGATGACAAGAGGCGAAGTTGCATTGATTGTCGCTCAAAAGGGACTTTCCTGCGGCATAATTTCAAACGAATACTTTACGCCCGTTATCGTGCTTATTATGGTATCGTCGATTATAACGCCGATTATCCTCAAGGCACTCTATTCAAAGGACGAAAAGAAAGCTTTGAAGAAAGCTTAAAACAACATAATATGCTTAAATCCCTCTGTAATATTGCAGAGGGATTTTTTATGTTCTGTAAAAGCCTTAAAACAGCCGCAATGCCGTCAAATTAAGCTTTCAAGGCGATTGGCAGGTAAACACAGCTACAAGCCTTTAAGACATACAAAAGCTCCCTTACCGTTGCCGATAAGGGAGCTTAAATTAGATGTTATTATTGAATAATCAGATTATTCGTTAATAGCTGTAACAACACCTGAACCTACTGTTCTACCACCCTCACGGATAGCGAAACGAAGGCCTTCCTCGATAGCGATAGGAGTGATGAGCTCAACGTCCATCTCTACGTTATCGCCGGGCATGCACATTTCTGTACCTGCGGGAAGAGTGATGATACCTGTAACGTCAGTTGTTCTGAAATAGAACTGAGGACGATAGTTGTTGAAGAACGGTGTGTGACGGCCGCCCTCGTCCTTATTAAGAACGTAAACCTGTCCCTTGAACTTTGTGTGGGGGTGAATTGTGCCGGGCTTAGAAAGAACCTGTCCACGCTCAATACCCTTTCTGTCAACACCACGAAGAAGAGCACCGATGTTGTCGCCTGCCTCAGCGTAATCAAGAGTCTTTCTGAACATCTCGATACCTGTAACAACAGACTTTGTCTTCTCATCCTTAAGACCAACGATTTCAACCTCTTCGCCTGTCTTAAGCTGTCCACGCTCAACTCTACCTGTAGCAACTGTACCACGGCCTGTGATTGTCATAACGTCCTCGACAGGCATAAGGAACGGCTGGTCAGCCTTACGGTCGGGTGTGGGGATGTAGTTATCAACTGCATCCATAAGCTCCCAGATGCACTGAACTTCAGGAGCATTGGGGTCTGTAGCCTCAAGAGCCTTAAGAGCTGAACCCTTGATGATCGGGCAGTTCTCATCGAAATCATACTCAGCAAGTGTTTCACGGATTTCCATCTCAACAAGCTCAAGAAGCTCGGGATCGTCAACCTGGTCGCACTTGTTCATGAATACAACGATTGCCGGAACGCCAACCTGACGAGCAAGAAGAAGGTGCTCCTTGGTCTGAGCCATAGGACCGTCTGTTGCTGCGATAACAAGGATAGCGCCGTCCATCTGAGCTGCACCTGTGATCATGTTCTTGATGTAGTCAGCATGGCCGGGGCAGTCAACGTGAGCATAGTGACGCTTTTCAGTCTCGTACTCAACGTGTGCTGTGTTGATTGTGATACCACGCTCTCTCTCTTCGGGAGCCTTATCGATGTTTGCATAATCAACGAAGTCAGCCTGACCCTTAGATGCGAGTGTCTTTGTAATAGCTGCTGTTAATGTTGTCTTACCATGGTCAACGTGACCGATAGTACCAATATTAACATGGGGTTTAGTTCTTTCGAATTTTGCCTTTGCCATTGGAATTTCCTCCTTTTATTAACGGAAAATATTTTGTATTTGTCTGTGCTTGATATTTTACCAATAATTCGGCAAAATATCAAGCCTTTTTAATGAAATAATCAGTCTTTCTTAGTTCTTTCACTGATAATCTTCTCAGCTACGCTCTTCGGAACCGGCTTATAACCGTCGGGCTCCATAACGTACTGTCCACGACCCTGAGTCTGTGAACGGAGGTCTGTTGCGTAACCGAACATCTCTGCAAGCGGAACTCTTGCATTGATCTGCTTGAGGCCTGAACGGTCCTCGAAGCCCTGAATCTCACCACGGCGAGCGATAAGGTTGCCCTGTACGGTGCCGAAGTATTCATCGGGAACGATAACAACAACCTTCATGATGGGCTCAAGAAGAATCGGGTCTGCAAGTCTTGCAGCTTCCTTGAATGCCATTGAACCGGCAATCTTAAACGCCATTTCTGAAGAGTCGACTTCGTGGTAAGAACCGTCGTAAAGAGTAACTTTAACGTCAACAACGGGGTAGTTTGCAAGTACACCTGAGTTCAATGCGCCCTGGATACCCTGATCAACAGGTCCGATAAATTCCTTCGGAATCTTACCGCCGACAACAGCGTTAACGAACTCATAGCCCTTACCGGGTTCGTTGGGCTCAAGTATGATCTTAACGTGACCGTACTGACCCGAACCGCCCGACTGGCGCTTGTACTTGGTTTCGTGGTCAACCTTCTTGCGGATGGTTTCCTTGTAAGCAACCTGCGGCTTACCTACGTTAGCTTCAACTTTGAACTCACGAAGAAGTCTGTCAACGATGATTTCAAGGTGAAGCTCGCCCATACCTGCGATAATGGTCTGACCTGTTTCTTCATCTGTATAGCACTTGAAGGTGGGGTCCTCTTCAGCAAGCTTCTGAAGGCCGATACCCATCTTCTCCTGTCCTGCCTTAGTCTTGGGCTCGATAGCTACACGGATAACCGGATCCGGGAAGTTCATTGACTCAAGAACGATCGGGTGCTTCTCATCGCAGAGTGTGTCACCTGTTGTTGTATTCTTAAGACCTACGACAGCGGCAATGTCGCCTGCGTAAACTGTCTCAATGTCCTCTCTGTGGTTAGCGTGCATCTGAAGGATACGACCCATTCTCTCTCTGGTGTTCTTAACAGAGTTATAAACGGTTGTACCTGCGTTTACAGTACCCGAGTAAACTCTGAAGAAGCAGAGCTTACCAACGAAGGGGTCTGTTGCTATCTTAAATGCAAGAGCTGAAAAAGGCTCTGAATCTGATGAATGTCTCTGCTCCTCTTCATCGGTCTCGGGGTTTACACCCTTGATAGACTCGATGTCTGTGGGAGCCGGCATAAAGTCAACGATAGCGTCGAGGAGAGGCTGAACGCCCTTGTTACGGTAAGCTGTACCGCAGCAAATCGGAACCATCTCGTTGGCAATAGTAGCCTTACGGATAACCTTCTTAATTTCCTCAACTGTCGGCTCAACGCCTTCAAAATATTTCTCCATGAGCTCATCATCCTGCTCAACGACTGACTCGATAAGCTGTGAACGGTACTTAGCAGCAAGCTCCTTCATATCGTCCGGGATTTCCTCACGGCGAATGTCTTTACCGAGGTCATCATAATAAACCTCAGCGTCGTTATTGATAAGGTCAATAATACCCTTAAAGGTAGCCTCAGCGCCTATCGGGAGCTGAATCGGAACAGCGTTGCAGTTGAAACGCTCCTTGACCATATCAAGAACTCTGTAGAAATCAGCACCCATAATATCCATCTTATTAACGAAAATCATTCTGGGTACTTTGTATTCGTCAGCCTGACGCCAAACGGTCTCAGACTGAGGCTCAACACCGCCCTTTGCGCACAAAACGGTAACAGAACCGTCAAGTACACGAAGCGAACGCTGAACTTCAACTGTGAAGTCAACGTGGCCGGGAGTGTCGATTATATTGATACGATGATTCTTCCAGAAGCAGGTGGTAGCAGCGGAAGTGATGGTAATACCTCTCTCCTGCTCCTGAGCCATCCAGTCCATGGTAGCGTCGCCGTCGTGTGTTTCACCTAATTTGTGGTTAACACCCGTGTAAAACAAAATTCTTTCTGTTGTAGTTGTTTTACCGGCGTCGATATGAGCCATGATACCAATATTTCTTGTTTTTTCAAGAGATACCTTTCTCGGCATAATATCCTCCATTGCCGAATTACTCGGCGTAAAAATTCTCCGGTAAAATTACCATCTGAAATGTGCAAAAGCTTTGTTAGCTTCAGCCATTCTGTGTGTTTCTTCACGCTTCTTGAATGCTGCACCGGTCTCATTGACTGCGTCAAGGATCTCGTTAGCAAGTCTTTCCTTCATTGTTCTCTCTGAACGTGAACGTGCATAAAGCGTGATCCAACGGAGTCCCAAAGTCTGTCTTCTCTCGGGACGAACTTCCATCGGAACCTGATAAGTTGCACCGCCTACACGGCGAGCTTTAACTTCGAGAACAGGCATAACATTTTCCATTGCAGCATCAAAAACCTCCAACGGTTCTTTACCTGTTTTCTCAGCGATAATGTCGAATGCGTCGTAAACGATCTTCTGGGCAACACCCTTCTTACCGTCGAGCATAACGCTGTTGATAAGCCTTGTTACAAGCTTTGAATTGTAAAGCGGATCCGGCAAAACGTCACGTTTTGCAATCTGGCCTCTTCTTGGCACTTCGCTTCCCTCCTTCATAGTAATGATATCATAGGTACTCTGGTGACAAAACCCGTGGTGTCAATGCAAAGAGGCATATAAAATAAATATATATATACACCAATCATAGCATTTGACTGAATTGGTAGATTCTGTCTGTTGATAATTTAAGGTCTGACTACCTTATTTTTTTGCGCCCTTGGGTCTCTTTGCGCCGTACTTGGAACGACTCTGCATTCTTCCGTTAACGCCCTGTGTATCGAGTGTACCACGAATAATATGGTAACGAACACCGGGGAGATCCTTAACACGGCCGCCTCTGATAAGAACAACTGAGTGTTCCTGAAGGTTGTGGCCTACGCCCGGGATGTAAGCAGAAACTTCGATTCCGTTAGTAAGACGAACTCTGGCAAGCTTACGAAGAGCTGAGTTAGGCTTTTTAGGTGTATCTGTCTTAACAACAGTACAAACACCTCTCTTCTGAGGAGAAGCATTATCAGTCATAACGTTCTTCTTAGAGTTAAGTCCCTTACCGAGAGCAGGAGCCTTTGACTTCTTCTCGATAGTATCTCTTCCGTTGCGTACAAGCTGGTTAAAGGTTGGCATTTTTTCACCTCCGATAAAAAATTATGACACAATGTGTCAGCAAAACAAACACTATCGATTAAAATAGTGTTTATTTTGCTCACACAACCAAAGATTTTAACATTAAAAACCTTCGGTTGTCAAGCATTATTTAATTTTTAGTCATTTATTTCTTCTTCGGACTCGGTTGAAGCGGTATAAACTCTCTCGTTTTCTACCTCGCTGTAACAGCGCATACCTGTTCCCGAGGGAAGAAGCTTACCAATGATAACGTTCTCTTTAAGACCCATAAGGTTATCGACCTTACCCTTGATAGCTGCGTCGGTAAGAACTCTTGTCGTCTCCTGGAAAGAAGCTGCCGACATAAATGAGTTTGTAGCCAACGAAGCCTTTGTGATACCGAGAAGCACGGGCTCGCAAACAGGCTCGATGAACTCTTCGCCCTTTGCCTCACATTCCTGTTTAGCCTTTCTCTTCTCAATAGTAAAGTCAACCTTTTCAACCTGCTCGCCGGGGAGGAAGTGGGTTGAGCCGGGCTCTTCAACCTTGAGCTTTCTCATCATCTGACGAACGATTACCTCGATATGCTTATCGTTGATGTCAACACCCTGCATACGGTAAGTTCTCTGAACTTCCTTGATAAGATAATCGTGAACCGCATGGACACCGTTGATAGCAAGTATATCGTGCGGGTTGGGAGAACCCTCTGTAAGAGCTGTGCCCTTCTTAACATAAACGGGATTGCCGTTTTCGTCGGTCTCCATATTGAATTTCTTACGGTAGCCGTAAGGAATAAGATATGATTTTTCGTCGCCCGTCTCGTCATTTGTAATAACGATATGCTCGTTTCTCTTGATTTCTCTGAACGAAAGACGTCCGTCGATTTCGGAGAGGATAGCAAGCGTCTTGGGCTTTCTTGCTTCGAACAATTCCTCGACACGGGGAAGACCCTGTGTGATATCCTGACTCGAAGCAACACCGCCGGTGTGGAAGGTACGCATTGTAAGCTGTGTACCGGGCTCACCGATTGACTGAGCTGCGATAATACCGACAGCCTCGCCGACCGTAACGGGCTTGCCTGTTGCAAGGTTTGAACCGTAGCACTTAATACATACGCCGTGTTCGGATTCGCAGGTAAGAAGTGAACGAATCTTAATTCTTCTGTCTGCGGGATTTTCTCTTGCGTTGACAATATCAGCAACGATTTTAGCGTCAGCCTCGGACATCATCTTGTCCTTCGACATAACAACCTCGCCGTTTTCGTCTGTCAAATCCTCAAGCAAGAAACGACCTGTAAGTCTCTCCTGAAGGCTCTCGATAAGCTCCTTGCCCTCCATAATATCGTAAACATCGATACCGTCGTGGCAATGGCAATCCTCTTCACGAATGATAACGTCCTGTGAAACGTCAACAAGACGACGTGTAAGGTAACCCGAGTCAGCTGTACGAAGAGCCGTATCGGCAAGACCTTTACGAGCACCACGTGATGAAATGAAGTATTCAAGTACGTTAAGTCCCTCTCGGTAGTTAGCACGAATCGGAACTTCGATGACTTTACCCGATGTATTGGCGATAAGACCACGCATACCTGCCAACTGACGAAGCTGTGAGTCAGAACCACGGGCACCCGAGTCAACCATCATATAAATCGGATTGTACTTACCGAGGTTATCTTTAAGACCGGAAGCAACGTCGTTTGTGCATTTCTCCCAAACCTTAATAACCTTCTGACTTCTCTCGCTGTTACTGATAAGACCGAGATTGTAGTTAGCCGAAATCTTATCAATCTTTGCATCAGCTTCTTTAAGAAGCTCTGCCTTATAAGGAGGAATTACTGCGTCGCAAACAGCAACGGTAATACCTGATTTTGTCGAATATTTGTAACCCTGTGCCTTGATAGCGTCAAGCACCTGAGAAGAAACGTTTACACCGTGAACCTTGATACATTTATCAATGATTTTACCGAGTGTTTTCTTGTTAACAAGGAAGTCAACCTCAAGTTTGAATGCATTTGCGGGATCGCTTCTGTCAACGAAGCCGAGGTCCTGCGGAATGGGGTTATTGAAGATTATCTTACCGAGAGTTGTCTCAACAAGCTGTGAAACCGTCTCGCCGTTAATCTCCTTGGTCATTCTGACCTTTATCTTTGAATGAAGACCGATATAGCCCTCATCATAAGCCATTGTAGCCTCATCAACAGTTGAGAACACCTTGCCCTCACCGGGTTCGCCGTCTTTATCCATTGTAAGATAGTACGAACCGAGTATCATATCCTGTGTAGGTACGGTTACGGGTTTACCGTCTGACGGTTTAAGAAGGTTGTTGGCAGCAAGCATAAGAAGTCTTGCCTCTGCCTGAGCCTCTGCCGAAAGCGGAACGTGAACAGCCATCTGGTCACCGTCGAAGTCGGCGTTAAACGCTGTACAAGCAAGGGGATGAAGCTTAATTGCTCTACCCTCAACAAGAACAGGCTCAAATGCCTGAATACCGAGTCTGTGAAGTGTAGGAGCACGGTTAAGCATTACAGGGTGTCCCTTGATAACAACTTCGAGAGCGTCCCAAACCTCGGGATTAGCACGTTCAACCATCTTTCTTGCGGACTTTATGTTGCCTGTCGCACCTGTCTCAACAAGACGCTTCATAACGAAAGGCTTAAACAATTCAAGTGCCATTTCCTTAGGAAGACCGCACTGATACATTTTAAGCTCGGGTCCTACGACGATAACCGAACGTCCCGAATAGTCAACACGCTTACCGAGAAGGTTCTGACGGAAACGTCCCTGCTTACCTTTAAGCATATCGGAAAGAGATTTCAACGCTCTGTTGTTCGGACCTGTAACAGGTCTGCCTCTTCTGCCGTTGTCGATAAGTGCGTCAACAGCCTCCTGAAGCATTCTCTTTTCATTTCTGATGATAATGTCGGGAGCGCTCAGCTCAAGGAGCTTTTTAAGACGGTTGTTTCTGTTGATAACTCGTCTGTAAAGGTCGTTGAGGTCGGAAGTAGCAAATCTGCCGCCGTCAAGCTGAACCATAGGACGAATATCGGGGGGAATTACCGGAATGACGTCCAAAATCATCCACTCGGGACGGTTGCCCGACTGTCTGAATGCCTCGGCAACCTCAAGACGCTTGAGAATTCTTGTCTTTTTCTGACCGCTTGCATCTTCAAGCTCTGCACGAAGGTCGTTTGAGAGCTTTTCAACGTCAATACCCGCAAGAAGCTCTTTGATAGCCTCTGCGCCCATACCTGCCTTGAAATCGTCCTCATATTTCTCTCTCATATCGAGATATTCCTTCTCGGAGAGAATCTGATTCTTTTCAAGCTCGGTATCGCCGGGATCGGTAACTATATATCTTGAGAAATAGAGAACCTTTTCAAGGTCTCTGGGAGATATATCAAGGATAAGTCCCATTCTTGAGGGAATACCCTTGAAATACCAAATGTGAGAAACGGGAGCAACAAGCTCAATGTGTCCCATTCTCTCTCTTCTGACTTTAGCCTTTGTTATTTCAACGCCGCAGCGTTCGCATATTTTGCCTTTATAACGAACTCTTTTATACTTTCCGCAGTAACATTCCCAGTCCTTTGTGGGTCCGAAAATCTTTTCGCAGAAAAGTCCTTCTTTTTCGGGCTTTAACGTGCGGTAGTTAATTGTTTCGGGCTTCTTGACCTCTCCGTAAGACCACTCTCTGATCTGCTCGGGTGAGGCAAGGCCGATTTTAATTGACTCAAAGGTTATATTTTCCATTAAATTTTTACCTTCTTCCTTAAAATCTGAACTGTGAGTTTACTCGGTTAAAATTCGTCGTCGTTGAATTCGTCGTCGTCAAACGAATCATCATCTGTGATATATTCGTTGAAAGAGTCCTCTCCGAGTTCTTTTTCTGCATCCTCATCCGTAACGTAGCCGTCATCGAGTGAAGCGTCGTTTACGTAGGACATATCCTCATTAGCAACAACAGGAGTATCCATCTCATCATCAAAGTTTTGTTTAAGGTCGATTTCGTTGTTGTCCTTATCGAGAACTCTGATGTCAAGAGCGAGAGCCTGAAGCTCTTTAACAAGAACCTTGAACGATTCGGGAACACCGGGCTTCGGAATGTTCTGTCCCTTAACGATGGACTCATAGGTCTTAACTCTTCCGACAAGGTCGTCCGACTTAACAGTAAGGATTTCCTGAAGAGTATAAGCAGCACCGTAAGCCTCAAGTGCCCAAACCTCCATCTCACCGAAACGCTGACCGCCGAACTGAGCTTTACCGCCCAAGGGCTGCTGAGTAACAAGTGAGTAAGGACCTGTGGAACGTGCGTGGATTTTATCGTCTACAAGGTGGTGAAGCTTCAAGTAGTACATAATGCCGACAGTAACGGGGTTATCGAATTTAAGACCTGTTCTGCCGTCTGTAAGGATCGACTTACCGTCCTCACGGTAGCCTGCCTCACGAAGAGCATCTCTGATGTCGGACTCGTGCGCACCGTCGAATACCGGTGTGGCAATCTTCTGTCCGAGCTTTCTGAATGCGAAGCCGAGATGTACCTCAAGAACCTGTCCGATGTTCATTCGGGAAGGAACGCCCAACGGGTTAAGAACTATATCAAGCGGAGTACCGTCATCAAGGAACGGCATATCCTCCTGCGGAAGTATTCTCGAAACAACGCCCTTGTTACCGTGGCGGCCTGCCATCTTATCGCCGACGGAGAGCTTTCTCTTCTGTGCAATATAGCAGCGTACAACCTTATTGACACCAGGGCTTAATTCGTCCGAATTTTCTCTTGTGAAAACTTCAACGTCAACAACGATACCATATTCGCCGTGAGGTACTTTAAGAGAAGTATCACGAACCTCTCTTGCCTTCTCGCCGAATATCGCTCTGAGAAGTCTTTCCTCGGCGGTAAGCTCTGTTTCGCCCTTAGGTGTAACCTTACCGACAAGAATGTCGCCCGAGTGAACCTCTGCGCCGACACGGATAATACCGTTTTCGTCAAGGTTTGCCAAAGCGTCCTCGCCGACATTCGGAATATCTCTTGTGATTTCCTCTGCGCCGAGCTTGGTATCTCTTGCTTCGATTTCAAATTCTTCTATGTGAACAGATGTATAAACATCATCACGAACAAGCTTTTCGTTGATAAGAACAGCGTCCTCGTAGTTATAGCCTTCCCAGGTCATAAATCCGATAAGAGCGTTCTTACCGAGTGAGATTTCGCCGTTTGCGGTTGCGGGACCGTCTGCGATAACCTGTCCCTCGGTAACCTCTTCGCCCTCAGAAACTATCGGGCGCTGGTTGATACATGTATCCTGGTTGGAGCGCATAAACTTAATAAGCTCATAGGTGTCAACGTCTCCGCCCTTGACTGCAATTTCAATCTTCTGAGCGTCAACCTTTACAACCGTACCTGCACGCTTTGCAAGAATAACCGTACCCGAGTCAACGGCAGCCTTATATTCCATACCCGTTCCGACAATCGGAGAATCGGTTTTAAGAAGCGGAACAGCCTGCTTCTGCATGTTAGAGCCCATCAAAGCACGGTTTGCGTCGTCGTTTTCAAGGAACGGAATCATTGCGGTAGCAACGGAAACAAGCATCTTGGGCGATACGTCCATATAGTCTGCGTCCGAAGCGTTGACCTCAAGGAATTCGTCTCTAAATCTTGCGGTAACCTTTGAATTTACAAATCTGCCCTTCTCGTCAAGGGGCTCGTTTGCCTGAGCAACAATGTAGTTATCCTCGACGTCGGCGGTCATATATTCAACCTCGTCAAGTACAACGCCCGTCTCCTTATCAATCTTTCTGAAGGGAGCTTCGATAAAGCCGTACTTATTTATTTTTGCGAATGTAGCAAGGTAAGAGATAAGACCGATGTTCGGACCTTCGGGAGTCTCAATCGGGCACATACGTCCGTAGTGAGAGTAGTGAACGTCTCGAACCTCAAATCCTGCACGGTCTCTCGAAAGACCGCCGGGGCCCAATGCGGAAAGTCTTCTCTTATGAGTAAGCTCCGACAAGGGGTTTGTCTGATCCATGAACTGTGAAAGCGGAGAAGAGCCGAAGAACTCCTTGATAGCCGCCATAACAGGTCTGATATTTATAAGAGCAGCGGGAGTAACCTTATCGGGCTCCTGTGCCTGAAGGGTCATTCTCTCCTTGACAACTCTTTCCATTCTTGAGAAGCCGATTCTGAACTGGTTCTGAAGAAGCTCGCCGACAGAACGGATACGTCTGTTGCCGAGGTGGTCGATGTCGTCGGTAACGCCTACGCCGCAAGCAATGCAGTTAAGGTAGTTGATGGAAGCCATAATATCGTCAATGATAATATGCTTCGGAATAAGGTCGTCGGCACGGTTAGCCATTTCCTCACGAAGTGCGTCCTTATCGTCGCCGCACTTGTTGAGAACTTCCTGAAGAACGGTAAAGCGAACCTTCTCGTTAATGCCGATTTCCTCAAGCTCGTCCTCAGTGAACATCGGAACATACTCGCCGATGTCAACCATACCGTTTGAGAATACCTTTACTTCCTCGCCCTCGGAATCAACATAAGCGACGGTAACGCCCTCCTGCTCGATTCTGTATGCAAGCTCGGGAGTAATCATCTCACCTGCGTCTGCAAGGATTTCGCCCGTAAGCTCGCTGATAACGGGCTGTGTAACCTTAAAGCCCTCAAGTCTTGAAGAAATGCCGAGCTTTTTATTGTATTTATATCTGCCGACTCTTGAAAGGTCGTAGCGTCTCGGGTCGAAGAACAAGCCGTCAAGATGAGCCTGTGCCGTCTCAAGTGTGGGCGGCTCGCCGGGACGAAGTCTCTTATAAACCTCGATAAGAGCCTGCTCTGTATTGATAGTGGTATCTTTTTCAAGCGTAGCCTTAATTCTCTCGTCATAGCCGAAGAATTCAAGGATATCGGTGTTCGAGCTGAGTCCCAACGCTCTGATAAAGGTTGTGATGTAAATCTTTCTGTTCTTGTCTATACGAACATAGAAAAGGTCGTTCTGATCTGTCTCATATTCAAGCCAAGCACCCCTGTTCGGGATAACGGTTGCGGAATAAAGCTCCTTACCGGTCTTGTCGTGAGTCATATCAAAATATACGCTGGGAGAACGAACGAGCTGTGAAATGATAACACGCTCGGCACCGTTGATAACGAATGTTCCCGACTCGGTCATAAGCGGGAAATCGCCCATATAAACCTCGTTCTCTTTGATTTCGCCCGTTTCCTTGTTAAGAAGTCTTGCGGTTACTCTCAAGGGAGCTGCGTAAGTAGTATCTCTCTCCTTACATTCCTTTACAGTGTATTTCGGGGTGTCATCCATTCTGTAATCTACGAAACTCAGCGCAAGATTGCCGGAAAAGTCTGTAATGTCTGCAACATCACGGAATACTTCCTTCAATCCTTTGTCAAGAAACCACTTGTACGAATCCTTCTGAACCTCGATAAGGTTGGGTATCTGCATAACCTCATTGATTTTCGAGAAAGTCATACGGGTTGTTTTTCCGAATTTTTCAGGTTTGACATTCACCATAGGGCTTATCACTCTCCATCATTATTTTTATCTTAAAGGCTTTTTCGCAAGCCCGGAGATTACTCTCAAAACGGTTAAATATGCTCTTGATTTTCAACGCATATTATGGTAAAATACCGTTACGTTGATAAATGAAAAGGCATACATTTCCATTCTAATAGCAGTTAATTATAAACCATTCGTTCAACAATGTCAATAGATATTGTTGAAATATTTTTATTTATAATGTATTTGACCTATTTATTATGTAAACAAAGAAAAAGGGAGTTATAAAATGGCAAAAATCAAGTATGATTGGGAAAATCCCGCCGTCATCAAAAGGAATAAAGAGGACGGCCATGTTATAGCGTTCTGCTATGACGACGAAAGATCTGCGCTTGAAAGGAAGCCGTCGGATTACAAGGCTACTCTTGACGGAAAATGGAAATTCTACTGGCAGATGGGCATTGAGGGCTGCCCCGAGAGCTTTTACAAGCCCGAATTTGACGACAGCGATTGGAAGTACATTACAGTTCCGTCTGTTTGGCAGACCGAAAAGACAGGCAGCTTCCCCTACTATTACGCAAGCACATTCCCCCGTGCCATCAGCCGTAAGAAGTCAAAAATTCCGTCAATCGACCACGATATGCAGGAAATCGGAATTTACAGAAGAGAGTTCGATTTGCCCGAGAATTTCTCGGACAAGGAGGTTTTTCTCCATTTCGGCGCCGTTAAATCCGCAATCGAGGTTTATGTTAACGGCAGCTTTGTAGGCTATTCTCAGGGTGCAATGACGCCTCACGAATTCGACATTACAAAATATCTTGTACCGGGTAAGAACTCCGTTGCGGCTAAGGTTTACCGTTACAGCGACGCTCAGTACATCGAGGATCAGGATATGTGGTTGCTTTGCGGTATTTACAGAGAGGTTTACATCTTCGCAGAGCCTAAGGTTTGCCTGCGTGACTTCTTCATCACAACAGACCTTGACAAGGACTACAATAACTCGGACGTTGAACTTGAGGTTCAGGTTAACAACTATCATTCAAAGGATAAAAAAGCAAAGGTTACGGCTTATATCGAAAGAAACGGCGAGAAAACTCCTATCGGAGAGGCAGAGCTTGTTGCCAAAAACGGCGTAAACAAAGTTCATTTGAAAACAACGGTTGAGTCGCCCGAAAAATGGTCGGCTGAGGTTCCGAACCTTTACAGCCTTGTAATTGAACTTGATGCCGAGAAGCACACAAAGGTTTATAAGTCGATCCGCTTCGGCTTTAAGAAGGTAGAAATCGTAGGCGAGAAAATCCTTTTCAACGGTCAGCCTATGATGCTTCGTGGTACAAACCGTCACGACTTCGACCCCGATCACGGCTGGGCAGTTCCTAAGGAGAGATTTTTGCAGGATATGAGCCTTATGAAAAAGGCAAATATCAACGCAATCCGTACCTCGCACTATCCCGATGACCCGTACTTCTATGAATTGGCAGATGAATACGGTTTCTATGTTATGGACGAGTGCGATATGGAGAGCCACGGCGTAAGACGTAAGGGCGTACCGGGCAGCAACCCCGTTTGGACTGCCGCTGTTGTCGATAAGATGGAGAGAATGGTGCTTCGTGACAGAAACCACGCTTGCGTATTTATGTGGTCTCTCGGTAATGAGGCAGGCGACGGCGAAAACTTCGTTAAGATGAAAGAGGCTGCGTTGAAGCTTGACACAACCCGTCAGTTCCACTATGAAGGCGACTTTGACTTTACAAAAAGCGATGTTATTTCGAGAATGTATCCGCTTGAGGACACAATGAAGAAGCTCGGCAACCGTGAGCCCATCACAATCACTCTTTACGATAACATTGCAAATCAGCTTGCAGCCGATTCAAAGCCAATTCCGAAAGAGGCTTATACTCGCCCCGTAATTCTCTGCGAATATGCTCACGCTATGGAAAACAGCTTGGGTAACTTCCAGGAATATATGGACGATTTTGAAAAGTACGATAATATGTGCGGCGGCTTTATCTGGGACTTCGTTGACCAGTCCATTCGTTACAAGGCTGAGGACGGCGACCATTGGCTTTACGGTACAGACTTTGAGAAAAAAGAGCCGAGAAAACCCTTGCAGCTTCCGAACACAACCGCAATGACAGGCTCAAACACATATTTCTGCGCTAACGGTATCGTTGCTGCCGACAGAAAGCCCCACCCCTCATATTATGAAGTTAAAAAGGTTTATGCCGAGATGAAAATCAAGGAAAAAGACCTTGAAAATAAGAAATTCACTCTTATCAACAAGCATCTTTTCACGGACCTTTCCGAATTTGAAATCAAGTGGGTTGTCAATGCAGACGGCGTTGAGGTTCAGTCGGGCTCACTCGGCACTGTTAAGGTTGCACCGCTTAGCGAAACCGAAATCACAGTTCCGTATGATATAAAGGAATATGAAAACAAGGAATATGTGCTTATTCTTTCGTTCATCACAAAAGAGGATAAGCCTTATTGCGAAAAGGGATACGAGCAGGCATTTGACCAGTTCATTATAAAGGAAAAGACAGATGTTGAAGAAAGCTATGAGCCGAAAGAGGTTTCGTTCTCAAAGCACGAGGGCAAAATCGTTGTAAACGGCGACGGCTTCTCGCTTGTTATCAAGCACGGTAAAATCGTTTCTCTTAAATATAATGAAAAGGAATATGTCAAGACGGAAATCAAGCCTAACTTCTTCCGTCCGATTACCGACAATGACCTTTCAAATACAAACTTCGTTCCGTTCCTTATTCCGCTTCATCCCTATTACAGATGGCAAAAGGCTACGGACAAGCTAAGCGGTATCCTTTCGGGCGTTGACAAGAGAGAGGATGGCACACTTGAATTAAGCTTCGAGTGGGATGTTCTTTCAATGTCGGGCGTTCGTTCAAAGCTCACTATTTATCCGAACGGCAAAATCAAGTTCTACTTAAAGGGTACACCCAGAGGCGGTGCACTTCTCCGCTTCGGTACTCAGTTCGGACTTGTTGAGGAATTGGACAACGTTAAGTGGTACGGCAGAGGTCCGCAGGAGACTTATCCCGACAGAAAGACCGGCGGTAAGCTCGGCATTTGGGAAAAGACCGTTAATGACCTTGAGCACCACTATATGCGTCCGCAGGAGAACGGCAACAGAGTTGACGTAAGATATGTTGAGCTTACCTCTCACGGCGGAGAAAAGGGACTCAAGTTCACCTCTCCCTGTGACACTCCCCTTGCGTTCAGCGCTTGGCACTACACACAAAATGCGCTTGAAAATGCAACGCATATCCACAACCTCAAGCACACCGATATTACAACCTTTAACTATGACCTCGCTCAAATGGGCGTAGGCGGCGATATGCCGGGCGACGCACACGTTCGTGAGCCGTACATTCTTCATTCTAATAAAGAGTACGAATACAGCTTCACAGTTGAACCGTTGGAATAATAAATCCATAAACTAAACAAAGCAGGAACGAATTGTTAATTTGTTCCTGCTTTTTTATTGACATTTAAGTAACTTTTTTGTAAAATTATACGGCATTATTCAAAGAAAGGTTTTAGAAAATTATGTGGTTTTGGTTTTCATTGATTGCATTGTTCTGCTGGAGCGGCTCGGACTTGTTCTCAAAGCTCGGATGCGCCGATAAGTCAGACAAATACAGTCACTACAAAATGGTTACCGCCGTTGGTGTTGTTATGGGCTTGCACGCTCTGTACTCGATTTTTGTCGGCGGTGTTGAGGTTACGGGAAGCGCTATTCTTCGCTATCTCCCCGTTTCTGCTTTGTATATTGTTTCAATGGCGATCGGATATATCGGCTTGCGCTATATTGAGCTTTCGATTTCCTCGCCTATATGTAATTCCTCCGGTGCCATCGTTGCGGTTATCTGCCTTATCACAGGTCAGACTCTCGCAGTTCCGCAGTACATTGCGGTTGCACTTGTTTGTATCGCCGTTATCGCACTCGGCTTTGTCGAGGCTAACGAGGATGACGAATTGAGAGCGCTCAGGCAGGAAAAGTCGAATTACAAGTATTCAAAATCGGCTCTTGCTATCGTTCTTCCGCTTATCTACTGCTTGCTTGACGCACTCGGAACCTTTGCGGACAGCCTTGTGCTTGAAACTCTTGACGAAGATGTTGCAAACACCGCTTATGAGCTTACATTCCTTATCTGCGGTATCGTGGCATTTATCTATGTTAAGTTCATCAAAAAGCAGAAGTATTTTCCGAAAAAGGAAGCACCGAAATACGCAGGTGCGATTTTCGAGACGGCAGGTCAGTTCGCATATATCTATGCTCTTGCCGACTCGGAGCATGTTGCTATGGCTGCGCCGATTATCTCGGCTTACTGCCTGCTTTCGGTTGTATGGGGCAGAATTTTCATTAAGGAAAAGCTTTCGTGGAAGCATTATCTTACAATCGCAATCGCAATAGTGGGTATTGTAATCCTCGGTCTTTATGATGCTTAAAAGCAAATTTAATTGAAAATATTTCAGATTTTGGGGGGCGAACACAGTTCGCCTCTTTTTTGTTGCTTTGAAATGTAATTTCACAGCGTAGGGCGGGTGGCTTGCTCCCGCCGAACGAATTAACGAATATATGATAACTAACGGCTGTTCTCAAAATTGAATTGCACATCACATCGTAGGGGCGAACTGTGTTCGCCTTTTTTATTGGCAAATGAAATTGGCGGGCGACCGCATATTCAGCCTCCCTTGTAAAGGGTGCGGGTCTCCTGTGGAGACCTCTGCATTTAATGCAGAAGCACCGACCGAACCGGCAGGTGAGACGGTGGGTTGCCGTAGGCAACTCGGAGGGATTATAAGATTGATTTTATATGATTTTGTAAAAATCCCTCAGTCATTTTTCTGCGAAAAACGACAGCTCCCTTGTAAAGGGAGCCTTTGTCGGACAGCCGAAGACTGTTGCGAACGATACGGTGCAAACGATGACACGGTAGGGCGGGTGGCTTGCTCCCGCCGAACGAATTAACGAATATATGATAACTAACGGCTGTTCTCAAAATTGAATTGCACATCACATCGTAGGGGCGAACTGTGTTCGCCCGTTTTTATTTGCTATGAATTGACGGGCGACCGCAGGTCGCCCCTACGGTTGTGCGAAATTTTTCAACGCTATATTTGTATTTGCCGTAAATTATCATGTATCAACAATAATCTAACGGCGGGAGCAAGCCAC